>ENA-OYYZ01000929-OYYZ01000929.1-human-gut-metagenome-genome-assembly--contig:-NODE-929-length-13980-cov-6.062693_pt1 | contig 13980 bp, 6 predicted proteins | sample MGYA00243256_ERZ653463 | MGnify/ENA primary metagenome ERZ653463 (study PRJEB26926, sample SAMN06165173) | human gut metagenome | biome: ENVO:00009003; feature: ENVO:2100002; material: ENVO:00002003... | reverse complement strand
TACTCTCGCCATTCAGGTCATCATCTCTTGATAATCTCTCATAAAGTGCTGTAATTTTTGAAGTCCTTGACATTCTCTTAACCTCCTTTCATATGTATTTTTCAATTTAGGACAGATAATTTTATCGTCCTATTAAAGTATAGCCCTCCGGTGCCAGCTCCAGCGCCGTGACGGTTTCTCCGAAGCGGCTGGCCCAGCAGTCGAAGTGGGTCATGTTCAGCTCTTGCAGGCGGTCATACTGGAGATACCGCTGCATGGTGTAAAGTTCGGTCATGCTGTTCGATACGGGGGTGCCAGTGGCGAAAATCACACCACGGTTTCCGGTCAGTTCATCCATATAGCGACACTTTGCAAACATATCGCTGGACTTTTGGGCATCGCTTGTGGAGAGACCTGCCACATTCCGCATCTTGGTGTATAAAAACAGGTTTTTATAGTTATGCGCCTCATCGACGAACAGGCGGTCCACACCCAACTGCTCGAATGTTACCACATCGTCCTTGCGGCTCTCGGCCTGCAATTTCTCCAGCCGGGCTTCCAGGGACTTCTTGGTGCGTTCCAACTGCTTGACCGTGAAACGCTCACCGCCGCTGTACTTCACCTCGGCAATGCCCTCGGTGATCTCGTCGATCTGCTCCTGAAGGAGCCGTTCCTGACGCTCTCGGCTGATGGGGATTTTCTCAAACTGGCTGTGTCCCATGATGATGGCGTCATAATCGCCGGTGGCAATGCGGGCGCAGAACTTCTTGCGGTTGTGGGTCTCAAAGTCCTTTTTGGTGGTGACAAGAATGTTGGCGGAAGGATAGAGCCGCAGAAACTCCGACGCCCATTGTTCGGTCAGATGGTTCGGCACCACAAAGAGGGATTTCTGACACAAGCCCAGGCGCTTACTCTCCATGGCGGCAGCCACCATTTCAAAGGTTTTGCCAGCGCCTACCTCGTGTGCCAGCAGCGTATTGCCGCCGTACAGCACATGAGCGATAGCGTTTTTCTGGTGTTCCCGCAAGGTGATGGCCGGGTTCATACCACCGAAAGTAATGTGTCCGCCGTCGTATTCACGGGGACGGGTGGAGTTCATTTCCTCATTGTACTGGCGGACCAGAGCTTGGCGGCGGTCCGGGTCTTTCCAAATCCAGTCTTTGAAAGCGTCCCGGATCGCTTGCTGCTTTTGGGCGGCCAGGGTGGTCTCTTTGGCATTCAACACCCGGCGCTCTTTGCCGTCTGCATCCTCTATGGTGTCGTAGATACGGACATCCCGCAGGTTCAGGCTGTCCTCCAGAATCTTGTAGGCATTGGCACGGCTGGTTCCGTAGGTGGTATAGGCTGCCACATTGTTCTGGCTTACAGAGCTTTTGCCGGTGATCTGCCACTCAGCGGTGAAAGAAGAATAGTTGACCTCGATATTGCGCTGGAGATAAAACGGCGTGTCGAAGGTCTCATACATAAACTGCTGGATGTACTCTTTGTCGATCCAGGTAGCGCCCAGGCGCACCTCAATCTCCGACGCATCCAGGTCTTTGGGCTGGGCAGCGGTAAGGGCCTCCACATTGACTGCAAAGGAAGGGTCCTGCTGTGCGGCCCGCTGTGCCTGACGCAGCTTGCGCCGCACATTGCCGGACAGGTATTCGTCGGCTGTTACATAATGGGGAGTGCCGTCTTTCTCCAACTGCCCAGGTACACGGAAGATCACGCCTTGCAGCTCGGCGGCCAGTTCGTCGCCGGTCTTGCCGGTCAACTCCGCCATATACGCCATATCGACAAAGGCTTTTTCGGAAATTGATACGGCCAGAGCTTCACTTGCGGTATCCACAGTGTCCACCGCCTTGTGGGGCTTGATGGTGCGCTTGGTGAACATATCCGCCTTGCGCTCCAGCTTGCCGTCCTCGTCAATGACTTCCAGCGCGCAGAGCAGATAGTAGCTGGAATCATCAGCAAAGGCCAGCCGGTTCGCCCGGTCATTGATAAGACCATATTTTGCAGAGAAGCTGTCATAGAGCCGGTTCAGTTCGGCCTGTTTGTCCTGGATGGCGCTGTCCGGTGTGGCGGCGTCCATTTGCAGATCAATGAGCTGCTGGACACATTCTCGCAGACCCACCAGTCCTTTCACACGGGCTTCGGCGGTGGCATTCAGGTCAGGCCGTACCATACAGCTGTTTTCACGGTAATACACATCGCCGTCCACAACGGTGTAGGAGTAATTTTTCACATTGGGGTCAGCAGGGATAGAAGTGTCGATGGCTTCGCCCTCGCCCAGCTCCGGCAGCTCGGCCTCCTGGTAGGTGCCGCGAATGTACTTCACGGCATCATGCAGCTGATCGGCAAGCTCCAGCCCCTCGATGGGGTTCACGGTGTAGTCCATGCCGTGGGCGGTGCTTTCCGGTTCCTGTCGGCCCAGCACCATTTCCGGGTGGTCCAGGAAATAGCGGTTGATGGCAAAGCCGTCCTCGGTCTGCCCGGTCTGCGTCCACTCCGGCACGATGTCCAACGGACGGTCACGCTTTTGCAGGAAGATGATGTCCGAAACGACCTCGGCACCTGCGTTCTTTTTGAAAGCGTCATTGGGCAGACGGATGGCCCCCAGCAGTTCGGCGCGCTGAGCAAGATACCGGCGCACGGTGGAATCCTTGGCGTCCATCGTGTAGCGGCTGGTGACAAAGGCCACCACGCCACCGGGACGAACCTGATCCAGAGCCTTGGCGAAAAAGTAGTTGTGAATGCTGAAATTCAGCTTGTCATAGGCTTTATCCCGAACCTGATACTGGCCAAACGGAACATTACCCACCGCCAGATCGTAGAAATCCCGCCTGTCGGTGGTCTCAAACCCTGCCACGGTGATGTCGGCCTTGGGGTAGAGCTGCTGGGCAATACGCCCGCTGATGGAATCCAGCTCCACGCCGTAAAGACGGCTGTTTCGCATTTCCTCCGGCAGCATACCGAAGAAATTGCCTACACCACAGGACGGCTCCAGGATGTTGCCGGTCTCAAATCCCATGCGGCCCACAGCCTCGTAAATCGCTTTGATGACCGTAGGGCTGGTGTAGTGCGCGTTGAGGGTGGAACCTCTGGCAGCAGCGTATTCCTCCGGGGTCAGCAGTTCCTTCAGCTGGGCATATTCCTTGCTCCAGCTTTCCTTGTCGGGGTCAAAGGCATCGGCAAGGCCGCCCCAGCCCACATACCGAGAAAGGATTTTCTGCTGTTCCGGCGTTGCCTGCTCGGTGGTTTCCTCCAGGTATTTCAGCAGCTTGATTGCCTCGACATTGGCCTGGAACTTAGCCTTGGGGCCGCCTTCGCCCAGGTGATCGTCAGTGATACGGAAATTCTCGGCGGTGCGACGCAGATTGGCCTTGTATTCCTCATAAGAGGCTTCCTCGGCAGCTTTGACATTGGGGAAGGTCTGCCACTCGCCGTTTACCTGAATGGAAACGGGGTGTTCGTCCAGTACCTCATCCAGAGTCTTTTCCGGCTCGACAGCAGGCGTGGGCGGCTCCGGCTCATTGGTTCGCAGGGTCTGAACAACCACATCATAGGGCAGATTGTTCTTATCGCCCGGATAGACAGCCACAGTCTCGGCTTGGAAGGCCGGGGTTTCGGCAGCCGGTTCGGGGCGTTCCTGCTCAAAACCGTCCAACTGACGGGCATACATCCCGCGCAGCAAAGGCGCAACCTCGCTCCACTGGAAGAACAGCATGGCCAGACGCTTTTCATCTGCATCCAGCACTTCCAGCTCGATACCTTCCGGCATCGTGCGGTAATCGGCGGTCTCGCCGGTCTCCAGCTCCATCGTTTCCACGATGTTGGGATAGGCCCGGCTCAGCCACAAGGCTACCTCCTGGTTACTCTTGCCGTTGCGAAGAAGCTCGGAAAGCTCCGCCTTGTCCGCCTCACCAATCAGGCCATGGGCCAGCACATCCCGAAGGTCCTGGTCCACCGTATCCAGATTTGCAGGCAGGAATTCGGTATAGAAGTCGTTGCGGTTATCCTCCCGCAAAAGCTGCTCAAACCGTTCCCGGCTCTCAGCCCGGTAGATGGGATAGCTCATGCCGGTGGGCAGCAGCTGCACCGTGTCATCCCGCAGCTCTGTGATCTGATGGGGCCGGTCATCCAGATAGACAATATCACCCACATTGTAAGGAGGAACCGCTGGATCGTAGGAGGTTCGCTCCCGGAGTGTGCCACGAGCCGCAGCGTATTCCTCATCTGAAACCAGAACACGCAAATTATGGGGAGAAGGCTGTTCCGGCTCATCTGCCGGGACGCTCTCTCTGGATATGGCCTCCACATCCGCCATAACACGCTGGATGAATGGGTCATTATCCAGTTTTTCCTCATCCACCAGTTCACCATTCACAATGCCGCGCTCGGCCAAAGCCTCCCGAATGGCGATGGGGTCGATGTTGTCGAACCGGTCCTGTTCCGCTTCGGTGTAGAACCGGTCCTCCTTGATAAGCTGAGCGATCCGGCGCTGTACCTTGGGCCAGGGCAGCACCGTTCCTTCGGGGCTTTCCGGGCGAACCGAAAACGGGGTTTTGCCATCGCCGCCGTCAAACTCATGGGCCAGCCATGCAGCGGTATCTTTTTCCCGCCCATGTTTCTCCATGTAACGGACAACGGCGTGTTTACTTTCGATTTTGCCGTTCCAGTCCTGGATAGCCTTGTCGATGTCATTGTCCGTGAGAGGGTGCAGCAGCTCATGGAGCTTGGGATAGGTCTCGTCGATGATTTCTCGATGAAGGCGCTGGCGGAACTCCGGTGTGTCGGAATAGAGGCGGAGCAGCTCCATGTTGCCAGATCCCAGGACAGCACGGCGAATAGCGGCATTGCCCTCGATCACGGCGTTCTCATGGTCACTGTGACCGCAGGCATTGCGATATGGCACATCTTCCATAACAGCGGCAAGTACAATGGGCTTGTATTGCTCATGCAGTTCTCGAATCGTAGGGGCTGCGGCTGCTTCGGTCTCCTGAAATACTCTGGTCCCGTCTGCGCCAAACTCCGCTTCCTGGGCATTGATGTGCTGTTCCGCCTCATGGTCGATAGAGGGCATGGAATACTCCTGCCGCTCCCTGCCGCCCTTCGGGACAGCGGAAATGGTCACATCATGCTTATCCCGCAGCTGTTCCACAACCTGCTCCAGCCGGTTTGCCGGAAAGCCGCACATTTCCACACGGCCACCGCCGGGGATAGCGCGGGTCGTGAGATTGAGGTCCAGTTCCGCAGCAGCAGTTTTGGCGTCCTCACCGTACAGCTCAAAAAAATCCCCCATTTGGTAGAGGATTATATCATCCGGGTGGCGCTCCTTGACGCCGTTGTATTCCCACACAGCCGGGTCCGGCTGCTGGGCTTGCAGGGCATCTTCTTCCGCCAGGGCCTTTTCTGCCTGGATTTTGTCATACTCCGCCTGTTCCTGTTCTGTGAGATAGCGTCCCTTCTGGATCAGGTCGGTAATCCGTTTGGCGACTTTCTCCCAGGTGAAATGCACATCCGGGCAGCCGTCTTTTTTGTAGTGCAGACCTTTTCCGTCGTGGCTTTCATCGCTTTTCATTGCACCGGACAGGGCATGGGAGTGACCGCCAATACCATACTTATGTTTGAGAAAATCCACCTTTTCCTTATCCGTATGGGGTTCCTGGAAAAAGGTGAAAACTCGGCCCTTACCGCCCTCAAATCCGCTGCCTCTGGTCATGGCGGCGTCGATCTCGTCCTCAGAGATAAACTGCTTGACCGAAGGTACTTCCGTCAACTGAGAGGTAAAGGTGGTGCGAGGCAAGGACAGATCTTGCAGGTTCTCCCAAATTTCTTTGGGTTTATGGTAGTGGAAGCGCAGCAAATCCCGATCCTGCTGGTAGGCCGTCCAGAAGGCAGCATATTCTTCCGCAAGGTTCTGGCGAAACTCCGGGCTTTTCAGCTGTTCGGTGAGCCATGCAGATTCCTCCGGGAAACCGCGCCCCGGATTGTTGGAAAGGATGGGCAGATACCCAGCTTCTCTGGCTTCCTCGCTGAAATCGTGGTACAGATTCCAGAACTTTTCCGCGAGGAGGGAGCGTTCATAGCCCGCAGCCTCAGCCAGCTCCACATTGGTGGCAAACTGGCCGTCCTGCAAAAGCTGGCCGATACGCTCAGCGGCACTCTCCCAGGAAATGACCTGGGCGGACTTATCGTAACGGGCAGTTTTGCCGTGGGAAAGATGGATTCCATCCTCGGCATACCATGCAGTGATGCTGCCAATCCCGTTGCCGCCATGGTACAGGGTTTTCAGGGTGTCTGCGATCTCGGTGGTGGACTTCTGCTCCTCAAAGGCCGCGACAATGCGCTCTCTCTGGCGATAGGTGTTGCCGCCCAGCCGCAGCACATGGTCGATGTCAGCCTGGGCAAAAGAAAAAGCAGAGGATGTTTTCACATTCTCTGCTTCATCTATGATTCTGATTTGTTCTGCTTCGGAGAGGAAGAAACTCAGCTGTGAATAAGCTCCGCCATCAGAATCTCCTCGGCCTGTGCTTTGCAGGTGTTCATCAGGCCCACCCAGCGCATCGGGTCGCTGGCTTTCAGCTGCTCCGTCGCGCCCGCGTCTTTCGCCAGCTGGGGCATCATCTGCTCCAGACGGCTCTGCGCTGTCTCGTCGATCTCGATGAGGTGCGGGTACAGCTTCTCGGTCAGCAGCAGCTGATTGTAAATCAGGGGCCGGTGTTCCTTCAGGTACGCTTTCCGCATCCTGCCGTACTTGCCCAGGGGCTTCTCCGGCTGTTCGGTCAGCTTCAGGTCGGGAATCTGATAATCTCCGTTCATCGTGTAAGTCAGGCTGTTCTCCATGTGTAACGCTCCTTTCCGCGAGTTGCTCGCGCTCATAGATCTGGATGGTGACGCCGATCTGCCGCAAAACCTGCTGGTTAATCTGGCTGACCGCCGCGCCCAACGCCCCAACCGTGGCCGGGGTATTGAAATCGAAAATCGGCATGAAGTCCTCATGCTGGAAATATTGTTCCGTATCCAGCCCACAGCGAGACATCAGGGCATAGGCGATACTGACGGTGGCGGCGGACTTAAATTGGACTTCGATGTTGTAATCATCGTACTCCGCCAGGAACGAACCGTCAACGATATAGCGGAAATCTCTCTGATGATCGTCCCAATACTCACTCGCCAGCTTTCCGGCTACATCCGTGAGCTGCTGGGCGAGATTGTCACCGGCAACGCCGTAGTTTTGCTCCAGCATGGCCGACACAGGCCCAATGTGCTGTTCTTCCAGCTGCCACAACCAGGGTGTACGGGAATGTTCACGGGTGCCGGTATCGGAAATATCGAACACATAGCGCAGGCGAAGCTTGTCGCCGGAATCGTCCACCAGGGCAATACCCTTGGAGCCACGGCGCACATACCGTCCCATTTTTTCATTCCACAGGTCATACTCGGCGCAGGCGGTGGCATCCGGGCGCTGGGCGTAAATCATCATTTGCTCGTGGAATGGGTATTTATAAAGGCGGGCGGCGGTGGTGAGAAAAGCCGTCCACTCCTTCCAGCTGCCTACAAGCTGGGTCGATACCTGTTCGGCCATCTGCCGGTAAAATTCAGCTTTGGATGGCATGGTTTTCTGTCCTCCCTTCATGTTGAATAGAAATGGGACGGCATATCAGGCCGTCCCATCAGGTCTTTATGTGTGTTTTTTACTCGTCGAAATCTGGGTACAGCTCCAGTTCGGCAAACTCGGTGTCGTTCATAGCTTGGAGTTTACCCAGGGCGCTGTCCGTCAGTTCCCGCAGCTCGGCTTCCTCCGGCGAAAGCTCACCGCGCATCTCCGTCAGAGCGTCGATCAGCCCGGTGCGGCTGCCGGTGTTGTAGATGCAAAGAAGGTTCGTTTCCTCAAAGGTGAAGTTGTTCATATCAAAGCTCCCTTTCCGCGCTCTTTTTTTGCGCTGTCTTTTTGTGTTCCGTCTTGGGCTGGCTTTTCAGCTGCTCCATTACGGACTTTTTCTTTTCCCGTTCCTCTCGATGGACGGCTGCTGCCAAGTCCATAAGAGAAATGGGCTGACCACTGCGGGCCTGTTGTTCCAGCTGGGCCACTGTCGGCTCCTTTGGGCCGTTATTGATGATACCGTCGATCATGCCGTAATCATCTTCCACCGTCATTTCCGCATTTCTCAGCGAATTTTCCGGCAAGAAACCTTGCACCTGGGTGAAACCAACACTGTCGCAGTAATGACAGGATACCTGACCATTCTGCTTGATGGCAACGATGTCACTGACGCTCATAGACGGGCTGTGAAAATCCACCGGCTTTTGCAGATTGAACTGCTCATACAGCCTTTCCAGCTGCTCCATAGTGCTGCCGGAACCGTCCAGAGGGGCGGTATAGATAAGGTCATAGTTACTCCGCTCTACGGACAGATTGTGCGATTGCAGCCAATCCAGATTCATAAAACGCACATTCTGCGGGTCATCCTTGCTCACCTGATAAATAGCAAAACAATTTCCCTCATGGGAAAGAAACGCCTGTTCCCGTTCCAACTGCCGATCCTGTCGTTCCAAAACTTTTTCGTGAAAGTCCGGGCTTTGCTCCCATTCCTCGCGGGACACAGCAAAGATACCGTCATGGGCGTCCAGGTCGGCAGTGTCAAAGGCCATTTCCGGGTTTTCACCCTCCTGGACGATATAAACGGTCAGGTCTCGCTCCATCAGCTCATAGGCTCGCTCTTTGGAGAGGGGCAGAAGGTCACCGTCCAGGTAGCCGCATTTCTCCAGATCATCCTGAGTCAGTGCCGGGTCCGGCATGGGATACTCGTCCAACGCCTGCTCCTGGGCATCCGGCAGCTGGGTGGCGGCAGCTTCTGTGGTCTGCTGGCTGACCTGTTCCTGCATCTGGTGGTAAGCCGCCTCCTGCAAAGTCTCGATCATGGACAGCGGCGCATACTTGATGGACTTGCCGCCCATCCCCAGGTCCTCGCAGATATGGCTAACCGCTGTGGAACGGCCCATATCCGGCCCGTCCAACTGGCCGCCGTCCATCTGCTTCATGGTTGCCACATCGTAGAGCGTGTAGTCCCAGCCGGTGTCGCAGGGCTGAACATGAAGGTAGCTGGTATCATCCAGCACCAACAGGGCCTCCCGGTACTCGGCGCTGGGCTGGACACTTTCGGTATTTTCCGGCTCGGTCAGCTGTTCCGGTTCAGTCATCGGCACCAGCTGATCCAAGCGTCCCATAAGCTCGGCAGCTTTTTGGGTGGTTTCATCCGGTTCATCCTCGTTCACGATATTCTGGAGCCATTCGCGTACACCGCTGGCATCTCCGCTTCGGAGTGTGGCAGTCAGTTCGTGCAGTGCGTCCTCACGGCTATCTGCATTGTTCCGATACTCATAAGGGTCATAATCGAAAGTGAACTGGTCGATGTCTGCTGCCAGCTGCTCGATAGAGTCCTGCTGCGGTTCCGTGGCGGCAGTCAGGTCAATGCCGCGCTCCTTGCAGATTTCCTTGTAGTTGCGCTCGATGTCGTTAATCAGCTCGCAGGAAGTCTTGTTGATGGTCTCCAGACTGGCCCGCAGCTCCTTCAGCTCCTTGTCCTTCGACCAGGAAGCGATGTAGCCAAAACTGTTCTCGCCGGTCTGGATGCCGAAATACTGGCAAACCGCATAAGAAATGCTCTCGGCCTCCACTTCCTCGGTGTTGCGGTTCTTGGCGGCCTGTTTCACCGCCGTCAGATCTTCCTCCACTTCCAACCGCCACTCAAACCGATTCTCGTCCACATAGCGCCAGCCTTCCTCGGCGGCGGCCTGTTCCGCCTCTGCTTCGGTGGCGAAGTCCAGACGGAAGTCATGCTTGGTGCCGCCCTCGCTCACCATCACGATCTTCCAGGTCGGCTCCGCTTCGTACTTTTTGGGGTCGTGGAGCTTACTGTGCGCGGTCTCATGGACAGCGGCGGAAACAGTCTGCACCTCGCTCATGCCTTCCCGGATGGCGATCCGCTGCTGGTCAGAGGAGAAATAGCCGTCCATGTTCTCGGCCATCGGCTCAAACTCGATGGGAACCGGAGCCGAGCGGCGCAGAGCTTCCATGAAAGCCTCATAGTGCGGCACCGTCCCGGACAGGCTGGAGGCCAGCTCTGGCAGGGGCTTTCCGTCCGTCTGGCTCACATCGAACACCTTCACCGGACGGAACATGGGGATTTCAATTTCTTTTTCCTCCATGACCGCCTTGCCATCCGCGTCCAGGATGGGTGCATGAGTATCCGGGTCGCGCTTCATTTCCTCGATCTTCTTTTTGTAGGGCGTGGGGGCAATGATGGTGATACCATGCTCACCCTTTTTCACATGGCGCTCAAACTGATTTTTCCACTTGTTGAACCCGGCCACCAGGGTGGCGTCCGGGCGCTGCATATAGATGAGCATGGTGTTGTTGACGGAGTAGCGGTGGAACTTGGACATGACGGACAGATAGCGCATATACTTCTCGCTCTCAAACAGTTCCTTGATACCCTGTTCAATGCCCGCTGTGATCTCTTGTAACCGTTCTCGATTGGTGGTCTTATCAGCCATGAATTTCACTCTCCTTTCCAATTTGGCTATTTCTGATTGATGTTCGGCAATCCACAGCTTTTGCTCCTCCGGGCTGTTCTCCAGAAAAAAATCCAGCAGATAGCCCACATAGTCCTTTTTCTGGATTGCCTCCATGAATCGGGGATGTGGATTTTCCTCCGGTGTTTTGGGTGTGTAGTCCGTTTCCCACTTGCGGAGCAAATGAAAGTAGTCGGCCAGGACACGAAAGGCATGGTCTCGGTCCTCCTTGAATTTCTGCGCCTCGGATTTCTGGCGGACATGGCGTCGCCGGGGAGGGGCCTGACTGTCATAAGCCAGGCCAAAATCCTGGGCCAGCTTCTCGGCGGCCTCTTTGGGGGACAGATTGTAGAGCCTCGCTGTGAAGTCAATCACATCGCCGGTGGCTCCGCAGCCAAAGCAATAAAAATATTCCTCGTTCAGCTTCATGCTGGGATTTTTGTCATCGTGGAAGGGACAACAGGCCATGCCGCTCCGGTTGACCTCGATTCCGTACATCTGCGCTGCTTCTCGGACGGTGATGGACTGCTTGACAGCCTCAAAGACACTTTCAGCCATGCTTACTCATTGCCTTTCTTGGGGGTGGGCGGCCTGTATCCGGCAGCCTTGGCCAGTTCACTGGCTGCCTTACGGCGCTCGGCGCTGTAAGGTTCCCGGACGGACACACAGCGTTTGGGAACGAGAAAGGTCTGGCGGTCCTTTTTCACAATCTGGTCCGGGTATTTCTCTGCCAGTCGCCGCAGCTTCTCCAGCAGCCGGGGGTCATGGGTATAGACCTCGGCGGTGGCTTCGGCCTGGTTGTAGAGGATGATGGTTTCCTGTTCATAGCGTGAGAGCTTCATCGTTTGCCACCTTTCTGCTGGTCAAACTCCAGCTTGAAGTTGGCGTACTGCCCATCATCCGCCAACACCACAGTGGCATCGTAGGTCTTGCCGGTTTTCTCGGAGTACAAGCCCCTCACATGAGCGCGGCCATCTTTGAGCAGTGCCGTTACGATGGCTTTGGTAGGTTGCTTGTGCTTCATCTCCCACCACTTGTTGTTTTTCCAAATTGCAAATTTGCAAGATTCTGTCTGACAGAAGAAGCCTTTTTGCATTTCTGCAACCTCTCCGCCACAGCGGGGGCATTTGCCCACCACTTCGTGGGAAGGGCTGAACAAATACTCCGTTCCCTTGATAGCTTGATAGGTTCCCACAAGTTCTTTGAGCATGGCACTAATCCCAGCCATGAAATCCTCCGGGGCCAGCGTCGGGGACATGACACGTCCGATGTTGAGGGTCCGGTGGTACAGCACGGAAAACAGCCGGGTGGCATTGATACCCACCAGCCAGTCCGCTTTGGCGCGGCAGAGGGCCGCATCCCGCAGGCCGTCATAGTCTGCACCGGGGCGCAGGTTTGCAAAGCCCTCCCGGATGGCGGAATCCTCCATTGAGGAAATCCAGAGCCGCTTCATGGGCTTCTGGCAGCCCGCCAGCTCATAGACGCTGCGGAAGATCAGCTCCCCCTCGCGTCCGGCGTCGCAGGCGTTTACCACTTCGGTCACATCCGGGGCGTTCATCAGCTGCTTCAGCACATCAAACTGTTTCTTCTTGTCCTTGCTCACCACCATCTGCCAGGGTTCCGGCAGAATGGGCAGATCGTCATAGCGCCACTTGGCGTAGTCCGGGTTATAAGCGTCGGCGTCGGCCAGACCAGCCAGATGGCCCACACACCAGCTGACCCGCCAGCCGCCGCCCTCCAGATAGCCGTCCTTGCGGGCGGTGGCCCCAATCACGGCGGCCAGACTTTGGGCAACGGACGGTTTCTCAGCGATCACCAGCTTCATGGTTTTTCATCCTCCTTTCCCGCAGCCATGCGGTCAGCTGCCGGTGGCAGAATCCCACGCAGGGCTGACCGTCACGGTAATTTCCGCAGCCATAACAGGGGTGGCCGGGAGATAAAGTAGGAGGACGGGAAGTTTCCTTCCCGCCCTCCGGCCTGCGTGTCATCATGCGTTCATAGGGGCTGTCGGTGAAGCGGGTCAAACCGTCTTGTCCTCGCTTTCCTCGTCGCCGCCCCCGTCAGCGTCCGGCTCGTCAGATTCCTCGGTCTCCCAGGAGTCCTCGTCCTCCTGATCGGTATCATCCTCGCCGTAGTCATAATCGTCCAAATTGTCGTTGCCCTTGGTCTTGGGTCTGCTTTTTACCAGCTTAAAGTAGGCAAAAGCGCCGCCGCCACCCATCAGAGCCAGCACCGCCAAAAGAATGGCCGGATTCAGTCCTGCGGGTTTCTGCGCCGGTTCTTCCGGTTCCGGGGTTTCTTCCGGGGTCTCCGGTTCCGGCTCCTTACCCGTGCAGGCGCTCATATTGGTGGCACACACCGGGCAGGCCGTATTCACCGCACCGGCCACACATTTCTCCGTACAGGTACAGGTGGCGGGCTGCTCCTGGGTGGTCTGACCGTCCTCCATCAGCGCCATCAGGTCCGCCTCGTCCACCTGGTTTAAGAAGTGGACAGCGGTTTCCTTGTCCTCGTTGGCCCGGTCAATGAGGATGTAGAAGTAGTTGCCTGCCTTGGTGGTGACGGTGATGAGCTGCTTGTTGTCGCCGAAATCATCCACCAGGGCGGCGTTGCCATCCGGGGTCAGGGCCGGACTGTCCTCGGTTTCCTCCACGACCACATTGCTGTCGTTGGTGGCATCCTCCGCCGGAAGTTCTTCCGTTCCCTGGGCAAAGGCAGTCACGGAAAGGCCCATCATCAGCACCAGGGCGGCGCAGAGGGCCGAAAGGGTTTTGAAAATTTTCTTATTCTTCATGGTCGGTATCCTCCTGTTCGTTGTAGTTGGCGGAGGCAGCGGCCATGCCAGGGACCGTACCACCGGAGAGCATGGCGTTCAGCTGCTCCGGGGTCAGCCGCAGGGCGCGCACCATCTGAACGATTTCCAGGTTCTCCGCCTCGGTTTTCTGCGCCTCCAGGGTTTTCAGCTTGTCCTGGTACTCCGCGATCTTCTCGCGGACCTTGGCAATCTCCTGGTCAATGCGCTGGATTTTGTTCTTAGCCATTTCAATCACTCCTTTTCTCATAAATCGGCCTTACCAGTTCATCAGGCCGTAGCCCTTGATGCACTCGTAGGACAGGGAATAACTCTTGATCTTGCAGGCGTCGCCGGAATTGCCCTCCACGGTGTAGACCCGGCTGCCGTCTGTGCCGACCACAAGGCCCACATGGTCGGCGCTGCCATCCAGGTCCCAGTCAAAGAAGATGGCGTCGCCGGGGGCGATATTGGCGTAATCACGCCCGCCCCATTGTCCGTGAGACTGGAACCACGGAATACCCTGGGACTGGCAGGCGGCAAAGCGCGGCTCGGACAGCCCCATCTGGCCGTAGCACCAGGACACGAAGCAGGCGCACCATTCCACGCGGGAATTGAACTGTCTCTTATACACATCTCCGAGCCCACGA
>ENA-OYYZ01000925-OYYZ01000925.1-human-gut-metagenome-genome-assembly--contig:-NODE-925-length-14032-cov-4.708593_pt1 | contig 14032 bp, 10 predicted proteins | sample MGYA00243256_ERZ653463 | MGnify/ENA primary metagenome ERZ653463 (study PRJEB26926, sample SAMN06165173) | human gut metagenome | biome: ENVO:00009003; feature: ENVO:2100002; material: ENVO:00002003... | reverse complement strand
CCCCCGACCGCTTCATCAGCCGCCATCCCTTCCCCGGCCCCGGCCTGGGCGTGCGCATCCTCGGCGACATCACCGCCGAGAAAGTCCGCATCCTCCAGGAAGCCGACCACATCTTCATCCAGGGCCTGCGCGACCACGGCCTCTACGACAAAGTATGGCAGGCCGGCGTCGTGCTTCTGCCGATCAGGAGCGTCGGCGTCATGGGCGACGAGCGCACCTACGAGAACGTCGTGGCCCTGCGTGCCGTCAACTCTACCGACGGCATGACGGCCACCTGGACACCGCTGCCCCACGACTTCCTGGCCGAAGTCTCCAATGCCATCATCCGCCGCGTGCGCGGCGTGAACCGCTGCGTCTACGACATCTCCTCCAAGCCGCCCTCGACCATCGAGTGGGAATAATTCACCCACTCTTACACTCGGATTGAATCCTATTTCATACAATTAAATCACCCACTTAGCAAGTGAACTGCACCCCAAAAGTTAGACACAAAACTTTTGGGGTGCAGTTCATGTACAGGGGCTTTATTTGGAGATAAAAGTCCATTAGAAGAGCTTGAATTAGGCAAATATGGCATCCTAAAAGTCCTGAGACTTTTACACCGGCAAAATAAAAAAATCAAGGCGGGCGCCTTGATTCCCGTCACCGGCTTTGAGTCCGGGGAAGATGCATCTCCTGTCAGCCAACGGTCGGAATATGTGTCCTGTCAGATGTTACCCGGGGTACCGCCGGTATCGTCCGACTCGTCATCAGTATTGTCTGAGTTGGGTTTGGGTTTCAGTACCTTGAAGTATTTGGCAAGATATTTTTCCTGGAAACGCTGCATCAGATCCCATGCATCGGGTACGAACAGAGTGCCTATCAGCGCATTGACGAACATGCCGAATACCACCGCTGTGCCGAGCGCTATTCTTGAAGCCGCTCCGGCGCCTGAGGCGAAGAGCATAGGCATCACACCGAGCACGAAAGCAAAAGCCGTCATCATAATCGGGCGGAACCTGACTCTGCCGGCATCGTAGGCCGCTTTGGATATGTCCTGACCCGCCTCGCGGTATTCTTTGGCGTATTCCACAATCAGGATAGCATTCTTAGCCGATAGACCGAGCAGCAGAATCAGACCAATCTGAGTGTATATGCTCACACTCTGGCCCATGAGTATGCAGCCGATGGCCGTGCCGAGGATTGCAGTAGGCATTGACAGAATCACTGCCATAGGATCCGTCCATGATCCGTATTGAGCTGCCAGCACAAGGAAAGTTATCATTATGGCAAACAGCAACACCATACTGATGGTGGTTGACGAACCCGTTTCCTGATAGGCAATGCCGGTCCATGCAAACGAGAAGTTTTCGCCGAGGCTCTCGTTGACCATCGCTTCCATGGCCTTTATGGCATCGCCGGAGCTGACACCGTGGGGTGGGGTTGCCGTTATAGAGGCAGTCTGATACATATTGTACCGGCTGACGTTTGCTTCGCCCATACTGCGGCCAACGCTGGCGAAGGAACCCATTGGCACCATCTCGCCTTTGGAGTTGCGCACGTTGATGCGCAATACATCTTCGGGATAAGCCCTTGCCGCACCTTTGCCGCTTATGTTGACATGATACATGCGGCCGAAGTCTTCGAATTCATTTACGAATCCGCCGCCAACATAGTTGCTCAGCGCCGAATATATGTCGTTGATGTCGAGGCCGAGCATCGATGCCTTGTCGCGGTCTATCTTCACCTGATATTGCGGCACTTCGCCTTCGTATAGCGAAGTCAGCTTACCCACCTTGCTGTATTTGGCAGAGGCACTTTCAAGCGTCTGTATGGCTTCGCCAAGCGCTTGCGCACCTAAGTTATTGATGTCGAGCAGCTGCATCTGCAATCCCGAACTCTGTCCCAGTCCCGGAATGGCCGGCGGGTTGAGTGAGAATACCACAGGCTCCTGGAAAGTGGCACAGATGCCATCGGCAGTGGCTATGATTTCGTCAATCTTCTCCTGCTTGGACTTGCGGTCTTTCCACGGTTCAAGCATCACGAAACAGCCTGCCATATTTGAACCGCTGCCCCCCATGAACGAGTGTCCGGCAGTGGAGAGAACATTCTTCACTCCCGGTATCCTTTTGATGGCCTTCATAACCTCGGTTGTCACCTTGTCGGTACGTTCGAGCGATGCGCCTTCCGGCAATTGTATGTTCGTCATGAAATAGCCCATATCCTCCTCAGGAATATATGATGTGGGCAGGTCTGCATAAATTATAAATGCAGGTATCACTATGGCAAAGAAGCATATAATTGCCACCCAGGGTTTCTTGAGGAAGTGCGCTACAATTTTGCAGTACACGGCAAGAGTGGCACCATAGCCCTTGCTGAACCAGCGGTAGAAGAAAAAAGTCTTGCCCTCCTTCTTGCTCGGTTTGAGGAACATAGCGCACATTGCCGGGGTGAAAGTCAGAGCGTTGAAGCCTGAGAAGGCGGTCGAGGCCGCGATGGTCAGGGCAAACTGTTTATACAGTTCGCCTGTAATGCCGCTCACGAACGCCGTGGGGATAAATACCGAAAGCAGAACCAGTACTTCGCCCACAATGGCACCTTGCAGCTCCTTCATGGCTTTAGTGGCAGCCTGCCGCGCAGTCATTTTCCCCTGATCGATGATGCGTTGGCAATCTTCCACCACCACAATGGCGTCATCGACAACGATGGCGATGGAAAGCACCAGGCCGAACAATGTCAGCGTGTTGAGCGAGAAGCCGAGCAGTTTCATTACCGCGAAAGTGGCAATCAGCGACACGGGTATGGTGAGCATGGGTATTATTACAGCCCGCCAGCTCTGCAGGAATACAAGAATCACCAGCATCACAAGCAGAGTCGTCTCCACAAATGTCATGGCAAGGTCATCGATCGACTCGGTGATGTAATCGGTGGAGTCGAGCAGAATGTGATAATGAATACCCTGCGGGAAGTATTGTGACAGTTTGTTGAGTTCGGCCTTCACGCCCTTTGCCACTTCAAGAGCATTGGCACCGCTTTCCTGCGATATGGCAATCAGCGCAGTCTGCTTGCCGTTTACGCGGGCTATGTTGGTGTATGAATCGCTTCCGAGATCGACGCTGCCCACATCCTTAAGGCGCAGAAGGCCATCGGTGCCGTTGCCGCGGATTATGATGTTCTCGAATTGGTCGGGAGTCTTCAGCATTCCCTGCGAAGTGAGAGTGAACTGGAATTCAGCACCTTGCGAGTCAGGCTGAGCGCCGAGAGTTCCCGCCGACACATTCACATTCTGTGCCTCGATAGCCGCTTTGACATCCGTCGGCTGCAGACCCCGGGCCTTCATCTTCATGGGGTCGAGCCATACACGCATGGAGTAATTGCCACCGCCGAAGGCACCCACATTGCCTACACCGTTGACACGCGACAGCGCATCGGTGATATGCAGCTGAGCGTAGTTGGTCAGATACAGGGCATCGTAGTTGTAGGCCGAGTCGGCATCCAGCGAGATAAACATGAGTATGTCGGAAGATTCGGAATTTACCGATACACCCTGTTCAAGCACGGGCTCCGGCAGAGTGTTCTGCACCTGGCTCACACGGTTCTGCACCTTGACTGTGGCATCGTCAATGTCGGTGCCGTTTTCAAAAGTTATAGTCAGCTGATATGTGCCGTCAGAACCCGAATTGGAGCTCATATACATCATGCCTTCCACACCGTTGATCTGTTCCTCAAGCGGTTCGCCGACGGTGTTGGCTACAGTCTTGGCGTCTGCGCCGGGATAAGTGGCCATCACCATCACCGTAGGTGGAGATATGTTTGGGTACTGAGCTATAGGCAGTGTGTAGAAAGTCAATGCACCCACCAGAATCATCAGTATGGCGATGACGATGGCGAATATCGGCCTGTCTATGAAAAATTTTGAGAACATAGGCCTATTTTGCGATTGTGGGTTTCACTTTCATGCCCGGTTTCACTTTCAGCAACGCTTTGGTGATGTAGCGGTCGCCGGGCTTCAGACCCTCCTCCACCACACGAAGCGAATCATGATACAGTTCTCCTACCGACAGCGGCGTATAGACAACCATGTCATTGCTGTTTACCACATATACATACTGGCCGCGCTGGTCGGTCTGCACTGCCGCATCTTTCACCAACATTGCGTGCGGCTCATTGCGGAAAGGCAGCGCTATGGTGGCGTACATACCATCCTTAAGCTCGTTGTACGGATTCTGCACTTTGACCTTCAGTTCAAGCGTGCCTGTGGCATTGTTTACGCTCGGAGCCATGTAGCTTATGGCACCCGAGTAATCGTGGCTCAGACCCTGCGAGAAAGTTATGGGTATGGACGAGTAATCCATCGCCGGCCGCGAATCGCCCGTAAACATCTCTATGTAGGCTCCGTCGGGGATGCTGAAGGTCACTTCCATCGATGTGTTGTCGTAGACAGTGGCCAGAGTGACAGGACTCATCTCTCCACCAACATAAGATCCCGGCTTCAGTGTGGCATCGGTGATATATCCGGCGAAAGGAGCGCGCACGGTGCAGTAGCCCAGTTTTGTTCTGGCATCCTGCAGCGAGGCTGCCGCGCTGCGTATCTGTGCTGCAGCCTGATCCATTGTGCTTTTGGCCTGAATGACATCTATTTCCGCTGTTGCATCCGATTCATAGGCGCGTTTCAGAGCAGTGTAGCGGCGCGACGCATAGTCGTAGGCGCTGCGGGCATTGCTGAGTTGTGCCGTAGCCGATTTCACCGCATCGGAGTATATGGTGGATTCTATGGTGAAAAGAGCCTGTCCGGCCCTTACGTAATCGCCGGGTTTGAACAACTGGCTCTTGATGGTGCCGTTCACGCGAGCCACGACATCGGCTTTGCTCACCGCTGCCAATATGCCCGGATATGACTTGCGTATCATGATGGAATCTTCCATCACCGGCGCCACACTTACGGTCATTTCTTCCGTTTCCTCGGTTTTGTCTTTGTGGCTGCATGCGGCGCAACCGAGCAGTATGGCGACTGCCGCTATGGCGGTTGCGGCGCTGTTTATGAAATTGCCTGATATGTAATGTCTGCGTGTCATTTGTCAGAATGTTTTTCCATGTCCCATCCGCCGCCGAGCGTTTTATAGAGCTGTATCACGCTCTGTTGCGTGGCACCACGTTCCTGCGTCAGTTGGTTGCTGTAGTTAAGAATATTTATTTGAGCGTCTACCACATTGAGGAAAGATGAAAGACCCTGTTTGTACTGGTCCATGGAGTAGTCGAACGACTTGATGCTCTCTTCGAGCACAGCATTGAGCAAACCTGTGCGCTGCAGTGAGTTGCGGTAAGCAGTTACTGCATTGTCAACCTCGGCTGCTGCCTGCGAGACAGTGAGATTGTAGTTGTCAATGCCGATCATCATCTGTTCCTTGGCCTGAGCCACCGCATATTTGCGACTCATGCCCGTGAAGATGGTCCAGCTGAGTGTCGGAGCTACCGAGAAGGTGAGAGCATCGTGTTTGAAGAGATCGCCAAAGCGGTGAGCCTCCGTGCCGATGGATGCGTTGAGGCTGAGTTTGGGCAGAAAGTCTTTCTTGGCAATTCCCACTTGTGCGGCGTATGAGGCTATTTCCATTTCTGCCGCCCTGACATCGGGCCGGCGTCGCAGCAAGTTGGCATTTATGTCTATATCGACCGGCATGGAGTAGAGCGGTATGGGGCGCGGTATGCGCAAGTTAGAGGCAAGTGCCGGATTCTCATTGCCGGTGAGTACGAGTATGGCGTTAATGCTCTGCGCTACGGACGTTTCCAGTGCGGGAACCGTGGCTTGAGTGGAGAGGCAGACTGTCTTGGCCTGCGAAACATCGAGTCCCGAGGCAAGCTGACATTCGTGTCTCACTTCCGCCACTCTGAGCACCTCCTGTTGTGATGCCGACAGACGGTTTGCCACTTCAAGCTGTGCCTGATATACACGCAATTGCAGATAGCTGTCGGCGAGTTGCGAGCAGAGGCTCACTAATGCCGCATCGTAGTCGGCCTGTTGTATGCTCAGATCCGTTTTGGCCGCATCGGTCGATGCTTTTACGCGGCCGAAAACATCTATCTCCCAGCTTGCGTTCACACCGAGCGAGAAATAGTTGTCGGTCCCGGCAATAGATTTTGATCGTCCTAAAAAGGCTGAATTGCGGTCGCTGTTCCAGCCGGCCTGAGCCGCTATCACCGGCCAATAAGCACTTTGGGCCTGCTTGATAGCCAACTTGGCAAGATCCATGCGCCGGGCAGCCATGCGTATGTCATAATTATTGGCTACGGCCATGCTTATAAGCGAGTCAAGCAGCGGATCGGAAAAGCCGCGCCACCAGTTCTGCAATGCCGGGTTCGGCATCTGTGCCGGCTCATATTTCCACAATTCTTCGGCATCTTTGCCAGTGTCGATGGCTGACGGATATACTCGCCCTACGGTGTCCGACAACAGAGTGTCGGCGAGACTTGCGCCGCTCTGCAGCGAGTCTCTGATAGCGAATTTCTCTGAGATTTTTTGCTGAGGTGTGTATTCGCGCTGCAAAACCGTTGCCGGCGATGTGTATGAGCGAGTGCCGTTATCCCGACTCCGTCCCGTGGCGGCGGAGCCGAAAATGAATAGCAGCATACATACACAGCTCAGGGCAATAACAGTGTTTCTCATAATGCGTGCATCAATCCGATTGGTATCTTCAGTTAGTAAACGCTCTGCGGCGCATCGAGGTTTAAACAGTTTTTAACACGCGATGGATTTTCTTATTCCCAACTCGCATAAAAAATTTATTTTAAAGTTTGACACCTCTAAATTACTAAATATCAATGACATTACCAAAAGAATCGGCAACTTTTTCAAGCTGCCGATTCAACTTTTTCAGGGCGGTACTTATCCCGAACTCGCGCTCTTAGGATGAATTAGAAATTGAGAGAGAGCATCGCCTGGATGCGGTTATCGTGCGACTGGTCGCCGTTATAGTTGACGCGTCGACCGTAAAGATATTCCACTCCGGTCTGTATAAGGCTGTTGATGTTCCAAAATACATTGGCCACGACATACTGGGCATATCTGTATTGCTCTCCCCATGGACTGTCGGTTCCGGCATAGCGGGGGACGTAAGTGCGCACATGGCTGTAGGTGGCAGAGCAGAACACCGACTTCGAGAAGTTATACTGCAGTCCGCCGTATGCACCCCAGGTCTTGATCGGGTTGAGTTTTCCAAGGTCTGTCGCCGAGGGCATCAGATCCATTCCCATGCCGTTAAGGTCTTGAATATAACTCGAGATTCCCTTTCCGTATACAGCTTGATAATAAGCCGTGAGGTTACCGACTATAGGTGTCGAGCCGCTTGCCTTGACACCCCATCCTATCCTATCGACGTTGTGGGCAGTAATCAAGTCGCGGTAATAGAGGTTTCTCAACATTGCAGAGAATCGCAGCCAACCTTTTCCGTTATTCCATGAATACTGGATGTAGGCGGGAATATCGGGCACGCGCTGATTTACAGAGAGGGTTTTCGTAGCCAGCGTAAACGAGTTGGCTGGTTGCTCCACGCCAACGCCGGCTTTCCATTCCTTTTTACGGCCGAATGGCTTCTCATAATACAGAACGGTGTGAGGCAATGCCGTGAAAGCATTCGGGCCCTCATAGTCAATTGTCGGAGGAGCAGCCGCCATGTCGCTGAATAGCGAGAATGCGTATCCGGCCGTTATGCCGCGATATTTAAGATACGCCTGAACTATCGACGGCGCATAATTCTCACCCATGAAATTCACCGAGACATAAGCTCCTATCTGGTTGGCGGTACCTGGCAAGGCAACCATATTGACAAATAGGCTCGACTGCTGGGCGCTGATCTGGAACTTCCCGCCGTTGCCTGGCGCTCCATTCATTGGCAGTGCGGAGGTCGTGAAGCAGTTGGGGTCATCAATGACGTCTCCGAGGTCGTAGCCTGCTGTAACCTTTACCTGACCTCCGATGCCGAGATAGAATTTCCCCTCTTTGCCGAAAATGGCGAATCGAGGCAGCCCGGGAACATTGTAGGCTTGCGGCATGTTCTGGCGTAGCGCCTCGTGCATGCCGAGAGTGTCTCCCTGCACAAACAGGGAGGAAGACACCTTTTCATCATTCCGGGCCGGATGCGACTGGGCTACGACGGGAAGCGCGACCGAGGCTAAGGCCAACGAAAGAATGGTAACTCTTTTCATCGTTTAAAGTAGTTTTGTTTATTTTGTCTCTGTTATAGTGTCGATTAATATTGGACGCTGCGGTCAAATATGTCTCGGGTATGAAAACCTCTGCCATACTTTCTGTCGCCTTATAGTGACAGAACAATATAGATATAAAACAATGGTGAGCAAACGTTTGTTGAGCAGAAAAATTTTTCCTGCAGACTGAACTAAGCTGTCTCTCTCCGTGTTGTAAATGCAAACGTAAAACAAAGCGCCGGTACTATCACAGTATTTCACGCTTAATCAAAATCATACTATGGCAAACACAAAGTATTCTCCTGTAGTACAGGAACTCGCCGACCTCATCAAGGAGAACAGCTGGGAAGACAAGTTCGCCCAGGCCTTCGCAAAGGTCAAATCGTACAACATCCCCGGTCTCTCCGACATCGACAGCGTGGAGAAATATCTCGACTGGCTCGAAGCATACATGCATTGGGTACCGGCTGAGAACCGCGAGGGCACTCACGTATACCAGCATCTCTTCCGCTCCTTCTTCGTGCTCGATCAGGAGCCGCTGAAATCGCTTCAGACCCCGTGTGCCCCGGCCGACAAAATGCCGGAACTCACTCCATTGTCGAAATGGATGGTCGACTACTGCTACGGCATCGGCAACTGGCTTGACAGCCCCGAGTCAATCACTGCCGACAGCGTGAAATCCTTCTACGACAGCGCCGTCTACAACATGGACGAGTATGAGGAGCCGCGTGGTGGCTGGAAGACATTCAACCAGATGTTCGCGCGCCACGTCAAACCCGGTTGGCGTCCCATCGCCGCCATCGATGACGACAAGATCATCGTTCATCCCGCCGACGCCCAGTTCGGTGGCCAATGGGAGATACGCCCCGACACCCACGTGCGTATCAAGGGCCTCGACTGGAAGATCGAGGAACTTCTTCAGGGCAGCCCCTATGCCGACAAGTTCAAAGGAGGCATGTGGTGCCACAGCTTCCTGAGCTGGACCGACTATCATCGTCAGCACGCCCCACTGTCGGGCATCGTTCGCGAGGCTCGTGTCATTCAGGGAGCCTGCTACGTGGACCTGATTGCCGTTCCTTCCAAAGAAAATCCCGCCACCCACGAGGTGGAGGCTTGGAGAGCCACCGCTCCCGACCAGGCAGGTTATGAATTCATGCAGACCCGCGGTCTTATCGTCCTTGAGACCAAGTACGGTTACGTTGCCATCCTGCCGATAGCAATGCCGCAGGTTTCCTCCGTGGTTGTCACCGCAGAAGTGGGCAAAGCCCTGAAGAAAGGCGACGAAATCAGCTACTTCCAGTTTGGCGGTTCCGACATCGTCTACCTCTTCAGCGCGAACATGAACGTATCGATCTCCGCCCATAAGGACACCCACTACAAGGTCGGCACTAAGATCGGAGAAGTGTACCCGGTGGTTGAGCTCTGACATACACTTATAGAATCAAGCATACAAGGGGACGGACTCCACCCAGCCGGGTCGGTCCGGCCCCTTTCCTGTACACACACATAATTTCCGACATTATGACTAAACAAACACCCAGGCCGGCTACACCCAATCCGGCATCATCCGCGCACGCAGCTCCTCCAAAGGGCAAGGTTGCCGCCATCACCACCATGGGGATGACCATAATGATTGTCACCACTGTGGTGAGTCTACGTGGCCTCGCTTCTCAGGCTGAATTCGGCATCCAGTCGATTTTCTGGTATGTGCTCGCCGCCATTGTTTTCCTCATTCCGTTCTCGCTCGTATGCGCCGAGCTGGCATCGACTTACACCCACTCCGGCGGCCTTTATCGCTGGGTCGCCGAGGCTTTCGGCACCCGCTGGGGCTGGACAGCGATGTATCTCGAATGGCAGTGCCTCGTAATCTGGTTCCCTGCAGTACTCATGTTCGGAGCCGTCTCCCTGGCATATGTATTCTGGCCCGAAACGTTCGACGCCACCCTGTCGTCAAACAAGCTCTATACAATTCTCATAGTGCTCGGTGTCTACTGGTTTGCCACGTTCAACTCATTCCGGGGAATGAGTAAAGCCAATGTCGTCAGCCAGACCGGCGGTCTTTTCGGCACGATAATCCCGGGCGCTATTCTGATTATCCTCGGCATCATCTATCTCTTCCTTGGCGACAAGATTGAACTGGTCACCGATATCAGCTTCTTCCCGGACTTTACTAAAATATCTACGATAGTGTTCGCCGCCTCTATCTTCCTCTTTTTCGGAGGAATGGAAATGAATGCCGTTCACGTACAGTCAATGCGAAATCCGGGCCGCGACTATCCCCGCGCCCTCTTCTTCGCGGCCATTATCATCCTCATCATATTCGTTCTTGGCACTTTGGCAATCGGGCTCGTGACACCCGTCAAAGACATCAACCTGTTGGCTACCCTACTGACTTCATACCATAAGCTCTTCGAGGCAATCCATGTGCCCTGGCTTGGCAATATCATTGCCCTGTTTGTGGCCTACGGTGTCATAGGACAGGTGAGCGTAATTGTCACAGGTCCGTCAACGGGCCTCGTGGCCGTAGGCGAGAGTGGATTCCTTCCACCCTCCCTGCAGAAGAAAAACCGTCATGGAATCAATACTCCTATACTCTGGGTACAGGGAATATTCGTCACGCTTCTTGCATTCGCTCTTGTAGTGCTCCCCAGCGTAGAGTCGGCCTATCAGCTCTTGTCGCAGATGTCGACCGTGCTCTATCTTATCCTATGTGTGATGATCTACATGGCGTTCCTACGTCTACGTCGCACTGAACCCAACGCTCACCGCGGCTTCCGCATTCCCGGCGGAAAGTTTGTGGAATGGCTCATCGGCATCGTCGGCATCGTCGGCATAGTATTCGCATCCGTGCTGAGTTTCTTTCCGCCTTCGCAGATCAACACCGGAAGCCCAACTGTATACGTTACGATCCTCATCGTAGGAGTACTCTTCTTCTTCATACTTCCCCTCGTTGTATATGCACTGCGTCGCCCTAACTGGAAGAACGCCAAATCGGACTTCTATCCCTTTAACTGGCAGATAGAGAACCGAAAACCTTCCGAGGTATCCAAATGGGCTCCCGGCTATACGCCCTCGAAAGCCGAGATAGCCGTCGCCATGAAACGTGACTCAATGGAAGTGGCCGACTGGATTTCCAGCCGTGACGCCCTCTTAGCCACATACCACGATGTAGAAAACCTTAAGCAGGAAGTGGCTGGTCTGGAGTCGAAGGTCGATAACCTTACCAAGGCTGATTCGGCAGAAGGGTCTGACCAGGACCACAGAGGCAGACAATAGGTTGCCTTAGGCAAATCATAGAGTTGTAAATCAAAGATTCCGCCCGGTACGGAGGGAAATCCGTGCCGGGCGGAATTCATTTAAGTCATTACATCCGACACCATGCGCAAAATAAATACCGGAAAAGGAGAAATAACTATACTGACGCTCATAGCTGTATGGTCGATATCACTGGTGGTCGACTTGCCGGGGCTCGCCATTTCGCCGATTATGTCGCAGCTCGACGTTATCTTTCCGCATACCACCCATCTCGAGATCCAGCTGCTGGCCATGTTGCCCAATTTCTGCATTATCCCGTTTATCCTTCTATCGGGCAAACTATCCGTGTCCAAAAGCAGACTGGGGCTCATCAATCTGGGGATGGCTATCTTCATTGCCGGTGGAGTGGCGTGTTTCTTCGCCAAGAGCATTCCGGCGCTCATCATCATAAGCTGCGTCATCGGCGTCGGGTGTGGCCTCGTCATCCCACTGGCCGCAGGTGTAATTGCCGATCTATTCGCTGGTGTGGAGCGCGTAAAACAGATGGGCATAAAGTCGGGTATCGCCAATTTCACGCTTATCTTCACCACTCTCGTGGTCGGTTGGATCGGGACAGGCGACTGGCACCTGCCGTTCATCGTCTATCTGGTGCCTGTGATTCCGCTCTGTCTGTCGCCGTTCCTTACCCGGGAATACATAAGTAAGACGGCTTCGGCCGGCGAACTCAGACCGGAGGCTCCGACACCTGTCGACAACCATCCACATGCCGTCGTCAGGCCGTTGCCCACAGAGACCACAACGACTGACAAACAGGCTGATCGTCCCACACCTCTTGAGGTGGCTCGAACCTCGCGCAAGTCGGCCATGGCGTGCGTATGGGGAATAATGGAATTCTATTTCGTCATCACACTTTGCACCATCATCATTACCTACTATCTCCCATTCATAATGCAGGACTACAAAATGCCAGACTCAGACACCTCATTGGTGACGTCCGTGTTTTTCCTGTTCATTACTGCTGCGGGTTTTATGCTCTCCTATATGGTGAAGTTGCTAAGGAACCTAACGACATTGGTGAGCATGCTTCTGATGATCGTCGGGTTGTTGCTCATGGCTCTGTTTCATTCTTTATGTATCTATTTAGTAGCGGTTGCAGCTGTCGGGTTCGGCTATGGACTCCTCCAACCGATATTCTACACTAAAGCATCACTTCTCTCACCTACTTCGAAAGAAGCGACCAAAACCATATCCTACATCATGACCGCCAACTATCTTGGCACCGCTGTTACCCCGCTCTTCTTCACGGGCATCCAGAATGCTTTCCACATCCAGGGACACTCCTTCTCTTTCTGGCTTGCACTGGCGTTGATGGCAGTGATTCTGGTTTTCACCATATTGAAGCGCAGATCCTTTGTCTTTTTCATTTCTTTGAAGGAAGCGTAGGCACGTTTATACATCGCTTGAGATACTGTTTCTTTGAGTGTGTCTGAGCAAGGCTCACTCAAAAAAACAGTATCCGATGCATTGAAAGAGGCTGTGTCAAAAATGGCAACTAATTAGCGCCGTCGGGTGTTTTCATAGAAAACATGACTACTATGAAACGCTTGATACTGATTCTCGGCGCCATACTGCTGGGCAGCATGGCGATGTCGGCGCAGAATTCGCTGCCGGCACCAGGTTCAGGTTCCGTGACAACTCCCGCCGGTGGCGGTGGCTGGGGCGGCAGCTGGGCTCCCGTGGCTCCGCCGCCCACTGGATGGGGCTCACCCTGGGGATACGGCTGGAACGGATACTATGGCTGGAACCCAAACACCACCGTAGTCGTCTCCCCCACATACCAGGACAACGGCAAAGTCAACGTCGTCGGCGTCGGATATGACGACGAGGGAGTATGGCGCACCATCCCCATGGCCGTCCAGTACAACTACAACGGCTCGCAGTACAGCGTCACGGTACTGACGGCCTGGAACCCCTGGACCGACTCCTGGGACACCGGCTTAGACATACCGGCCTTCAACACCTCCTACCGCCTCGACGGCACCAGCTACGACTTCTACGTAGTCCTCTCCACCGGAACATACTACTTCAACCTCTGAAAAGCTGTTAGCTGAGAGACCGTTTGCGACCCGCACGTCGCTGCACTCTCAGCTCTTGCTCTTTCTTTTGGGCAATGCGCTCATGCACATAGCGGAGCATCACGAACTTACTCAGAAATTGTAGCCCAGGGTGAAAGTCCAGGCCTTGTTGTGGCCGCTCACGCCGGGTTCCTTCCAGGCATTGCCGAAGCCGCCCATGTAGTGCACTCCCAGGTAGTAATGGTCCAGCAGCTCCAGGCCGGTACCCATCTTCAGGCCCATGGTCGTCTTCTCGTGACGGCAGAAATAGCCGCGATCGAAGTACTCCTCCGGGCTCGGAGCCACCTTCAGGCCAGTGTCGTTGTGGCCCACGCCAAACGACACGTACGGGCCCGCCTCCAGGCTCCACCTCAGCTTCTCGGTTACGTTGAACCGCACCGTGGCCATAATCGGGATGTAGAAACTATAGTATAATGCTGTCTCTTATACACATCTCCGAGCCCACGAGACAGGCAGAAATCTCG
>ENA-OYYZ01000912-OYYZ01000912.1-human-gut-metagenome-genome-assembly--contig:-NODE-912-length-14159-cov-5.650808_pt1 | contig 14159 bp, 10 predicted proteins | sample MGYA00243256_ERZ653463 | MGnify/ENA primary metagenome ERZ653463 (study PRJEB26926, sample SAMN06165173) | human gut metagenome | biome: ENVO:00009003; feature: ENVO:2100002; material: ENVO:00002003... | reverse complement strand
ATTTAGGCGTTTATTGTTAATATAATCAAATTTATTTTCATTTTATTTCGTTTTGTATTGAATGTTTCCAGTTAAATTCCGTTATTTGCGAAAGGATAAGAAAGTAAATGATAATAATATGCAAGTTGAAACGTTAGAATTACAATCGGAAAAGAATCGGAAACGGTTGGTTGAGATTGTGTATAAAGCAAAAGCAGGACACATTGGAGGTGATCTGTCGTGTCTTAACGTGCTTACAGCACTTTATTTTGATATAATGCGTGTTTGGCCGGATAAACCAAAGGAAACGAAAAGAGATCGTTTTGTAATGAGCAAAGGGCATTGCGTAGAAGCGTTATATGTTACGCTGGAAGCAAAAGGTTTCATCTCTCGTGAGGTAACCGACACATTAGGAGAATTCGGATCTATCTTGTCCGGCCATCCTACTATAGAGGTACCGGGTATTGAAGTAAATACAGGAGCTTTAGGGCATGGCTTGTCTGTAGGTGTCGGAATGGCGATGGCTGCCAAAATGGATAAAGCTGATTATAAAACGTATGTATTGATGGGAGATGGTGAGCAAGGGGAAGGTTCTATATATGAAGCTGCTATGGCAGGAAACCAGTATAAATTGGATAATCTGGTAGCCATTATTGACCGTAATCGTTTGCAGATCAGCGGTACAACCGAGGAGGTCATGTCATTGGAGAGTATGCGCGACCGCTGGACTGCCTTCGGTTGGGATGTATTGGAAATGAACGGAGATGAGATGGAAGATATCATCCGGACTTTCCGTTCTATTGATTATACGAATAAAAAGCCTCATTTGCTTATCTCCCATACTACAAAAGGAAAAGGAGTGTCTTATATGGAAGGCATTGCAAAATGGCATCATGGCGTGCCTACAGCCGAACAATATGAAGAGGCTGTTCGCGAGGTATCCGAAAGAATTGAAAAACTAGAAAAAGAAAACAATGGCAAATAATATGATAGCGTGCAGAAAGAGCTTTACAGATACGTTGCTGGAGTTGGCGCGTCAGGATAAAGATATTGTGGCGGTTACAACAGACGCCAGAGGATCTGTTACTTTGGGGGATTTTGCAAAAGAATTACCTGCACAGTTTGTAGAATGTGGAATAGCCGAACAGGATGCGGTAGGAATATCAGCAGGTTTGGCACATAGCGGAAAAAAAGTGTTTGTATGTGGCCCGGCTTGCTTTTACGTGGCACGTAGCTTGGAGCAGGTGAAGGTCGATTTGGCTTATAGTCAGAATAATGTGAAGATACTCGGAGTAAGTGGTGGAGTTGCTTATGGTGCTTTGGGGGCTACTCATCATAGCCTGCATGATATTGCCGTATTAAGAACTTTTCCGGGAATGAATATCGTTCTTCCTTGTGATGCCCGTCAGACACGCAAGTTGGTCAAACTATTGGTAGATTATCCTGAACCGGTGTATGTACGTGTAGGAAGAGCTGCTGTTCCCGATGTGTATGAGAATGATGATTTTGATTTTGTTCTGGGAAAAGCTAATATGCTGCTGAACGGTACGGACTTGACCATCATTGCTGCCGGAGAAACGGTTTATCATGCTTATCAAGCTGGTTTGATGTTACAGGAGAAAGGCATTAAGGCACGTGTGTTGGATATGTCTTCCATCAAGCCCGTTGATGCGGAAGCCATCAGGAAAGCGGCAGAAGAAACCGGAAGAATTATCACTGTGGAAGAGCATAGTCAGTTTGGTGGTTTGGGAGCTATTGTGGTTGAGACGCTTTCCGAAAATCCGATTCCGGTACGCATTATCGGCATCCCCGATGAGAACGTGGTTCATGGAAACTCCCATGAAATCTTTGCCCATTACGGATTGGATAAAGAGGGCATCTGCAAGACTGCCCTTGAATTCGTGAAAAAATAAACATATCCTTTTTAAATCTAATAGTATGATTAGCAGAATAATTACCATAGATCAAAGTACTTCGGCAACAAAAGCCATGCTGTTCTCTGAAGATTGCGAATTGTTGCATCGGGTAAATATAGAACATCAGCAATTCTACCCGCAGATAGGATGGGTAGAGCATGATGCCGAAGAAATCTATAAAAATACCATAGAAACGATACATTGTCTGCTTGAACAAGAAGAAGTGAATGGAAAGGATATTTCTTATTCTCTTGCCATCACCAATCAGCGCGAAACGGTGGTTGTTTGGAACCGACATACCGGCAAGTCCGTTTATCATGCCGTGGTATGGCAATGCCAGCGGGGAGCGGCTATTTGCAAAGAACTGAAAGATAAGGGATACAGCGAACTGGTACAACGAAAGACCGGATTGCTTATCGATCCTTATTTTTCTGCCAGTGGTGCTAAGTGGATATTGGATAACGTGGAAAATGCACGTGAACTGGCAGAAAAAGGCGATTTGTTGATGGGAACTATTGATTCCTGGCTGATTTGGAAACTGACCGAAGGCAGGAAGCATCTGACTGATTATACGAATGCGTCGCGTACCATGCTTTTTAATATTCATACTTTGGACTGGGATGAAGAGTTGTTGAAACTCTTCACTATTCCCCGGAGTATGATGCCGGAAGCGTTGCCCTGTGATGCTGTTTTTGGAGAAACAACGATAGAGGGTTTGTTCAAATCTCCGATACAAATAGCAGGTGTTTTAGGTGATTCCCATGGAGCATTAACCGGTCAGATGTGTTTTGAGGCAGGTATGGGCAAGGTGACTTATGGAACGGGATCATCTGTTATGGTTAACATTGGAGAAGAGGCTGTCGCTGCTCCTGAAGGGCTGGTTACATCCGTCGGATTCTCGGCTTTGGGTAAAGTGTATTATGCTTTTGAGGGCAATATCCATTGCACCGGAGCCACTATCAAATGGATGGTGGAGAAATTGGGATTGGTGGACTCGTTCAATCAAATTGAAACCTTGGCGACTTCGGTTAAAAACAATGATGGAGTCTATCTGGTTCCCGCCTTTACCGGATTGGGAGCTCCCTGGTGGAAACCGGATGCTAAAGCTGCCATCTGGGGAATGACACTGAATGCTGGAAAAGCGCATGTGCTGCGTGCAGGATTGGAATCCATTGCTTATCAAGTGAAGGATTTGATAGACATGATGACCCGGCAGGCAGGAATCGAGCTGAAAGCGTTGCGTGTTGACGGAGGCCCCACGAAGAATCAGTTCCTGATGCAGTTTCAGGCTGATATGCTGCATGCCGTCATTAACCGTTCGGAGATAGAGGAAGCTTCTGCATTGGGGGCTGTTGTCATGAATGGCTTTGCCCGTAAGAAGTGGGCCAGTTTCCAAGAAGCCGCTGCCATGCGTACCATTGACAATTGCATCGCTCCCTGTATGGAGGAAAAAGAACTTCAATCTTTGTATAGTGGCTGGCGTGAGGCTGTTAAGAAAGTAATAGGACAGAATAACTAACTGAATATATCGTAACTTTTAATACCATTAGAAATGAAAAACAAGAAAAAAATGTGTTTTGGTGTCATCATTGGAACACGCGCTTATTTTAACTCGGAATTAGCAAAAGATGTCCGTAAACAATTGTTGGAAACACTGACGAAAGAGGGCTATGACTATGTCATTCTCCCCGAAGATGCTACGCCTACAGGCAGTAGCAGTATTGAAACAAGAGAAGATGGCTTGAAATGTGCAAAGTTGTTCCGTGAGAACCGTGACCGCATTGATGGAATCATTGTTTCATTACCTAACTTCGGTTTTGAAATCGGTATCATCAATGCTATCAGTGTAGCCGATCTGAATGTGCCTGTTTTGGTTCAGGCATGTGATGATGAGAATGACAAGGTGGATTTGGATAGCCGTCGTGACGCGTTCTGTGGTAAGATTTCCGTATGCAATAACTTGTATCAGTATGGCATTCCTTTTACTGATACTACGCTACATACTTATTCTATTTATTCTGATTTGCTGGCAGCCGATATTAATAAGTTCGCTGCGATCTGCCGGGTGGTGAATGGTCTTCGTCATGCTCGCGTCGGTGCCATCGGTACTCGTCCTGCCGGTTTCCAGACCGTCCGCGCCAGCGAGAAACTGTTGCAGGCATCGGGCATTACAGTCGTTCCGGTAGATCTTTCTGAAATCTTGTCTGCCGCCCGTAAGATTGAAGATGCTGATGAAACGTTACAAGCAAAACTGAAAGAAATCAGACAATATGCTGCTGTTCCCGAACAATACAATGATAAACTGATTTTGCAGGCTAAATTTGGTGTGGCTGTAGAACAATGGATGGAAGCCAATGAAATTGATGCTGTAGCTATCCAGTGTTGGGACTCTTTGGAGCAAAACTATGGTTGTGCAGCTTGTGTGACTATGAGTATGTTGAGTGAAAAATTAATCCCTGCTGCTTGTGAAGTGGATATTGCCGGTGCAGTGTCTATGTATGCGTTGACATTGGCTTCCGGTCGCCCGTCGGCATTGCTTGACTGGAACAATAACTTTGCCGAGGATCGTAACAAGTGTGTGTGTACACATTGTGGTAACTTCCCTAAATCATTTGTAATGAGTGATTTGAAGTTAGGAACATTAGGAGTGTTGGGCAGAACATTAGGTAAGGTACATACTTTCGGTGCCGTTTACGGTAAAGTAAAACAGGGTGATTTCACCTTCTTCCGCATCTCGACAGATGATACGAAGGGTTGTATCAAGTCTTATTTGGGCAAAGGTGACCTGACCGATGACCCATACGGAATGGATGGTTGTATAGCAGTAACCAAGGTGGATAATCTGCAGCCGCTTATGAAATATATTTGTAAGAATGGATTCGAACATCATGTGGCTATGTGCCGTGGCAATGTGAAAGATATTTTGGCGGAAGCTATTGAAACTTATCTGAACTGGAATATCTATATTCACGAATAATATCGATGAAATATGATATTGGTAGATAATTACTTTTTGGCAATCCTCTGCTGTGTTATTTGCTGTGCCTGCTGGGGCTCTTGGGCAAATACGCAGAAGATGGTTGCCGCCAAGCAATGGAGCTTTGAACTGTTTTATTGGGATTTGACCGTCGGTCTGTTCCTTACAGCTTTATTGGGGGCGGTGACTTTAGGAAGTATGGGAAGTGAAGGCCGTACCTTTTTTCAGGATTTGGCAGTCATGGACTGGTCTAGCATTCAATATGCATTCTTGGGCGGTGTTGTATGGAATTTCGGCAATATATTTCTTACAGCAGCCATTGCTGTAGCCGGAATGTCAGTAGGTTTTCCTATCGGTGGAGGCTTGGCCTGGATTGGAGGTATTGTATTCAATTATTTATTAATCTCTTTGGCCGGTCAGACCTATCAGGGAAATCAGCTTTTACTATGGAGTGGTGTGTTAGTCATCATTGTAGCTATACTGATCTGCGGAAAAGCGTACGGAAAGTTATCGTCCGGCAAGGCTTCCACTCCGAAGAAGGGGATTCTGCTGGCCATTATGGCAGGCATTGCTATCATGTTCTTTTACGGATTGGTAGTGAAATCTCTTGACCCGCAGTATGTGGCGGGAGGAACCGGAACGCTGACTCCTTATACAGGTGTGTTCTTCTTTGCGGTAGGTATTCTGGCCAGCACACCTATATTCAATACCTTTGCCATGAAGCATCCGGTAGAAGGCAAGGCGGTGACCATGAAAGATTACTTTGCCGGCGATGCCAAGACCCATCTCACAGGTATGCTGGGAGGCTTTATCTGGATGGGCGGCATGGTGATTAGTTTTATGGGAGCAGGTGCTGCCAATCCGGCTATCTCTTATGCCCTTAGCAACGCAGCGCCTGTGGTGGCTATGATCTGGGGAGTTTTTGTCTGGAAGGAATTTAAGGAAGCTCCGAAGGGGACCAATAAACTGATTGCGGCTATGTTCTCCTTGTTTATTATCGGATTAATAAGCATTACTTTGTCAAATTAAAAATTAGATGAAGAGAAATTATAAAATAGGGCTTGTAATGAAGTCGTTACAAGCCGATTTTTTCAAAGTGATGAAAGAAGGGGCCATTCAGTATGCGACCCCTCTTCCGTTTTTGGATTTGGTTTGTGTGGGAACGGCTACACAGACAGAGGTAGAGGAACAGGTTGACTTGATGTATTCCTTGATTCATCAGCAAGTCGATGCTATCGTATTGGTTCCTATAGATTCAAAAGCCTTAGTTCAGCCTGTAGTAGAGGCTGTCAGGAAAGGAGTTCCGGTAATCAATATTGATATCCGGTTGGATACTCAGCTATTGGAGCAGGCAGGAGTAGAAGTGGCTTTTGTGGGACCGGATAATTTTGCAGCTGCGTATGAAGTGGGTAAATTATTGGATAAGAAGTTGCGGAATGAAGATAAAGTTGCTATTATTGAAGGATTGGCGGCAGCCGATAATGCGCAGCAGCGTAAAAGAGGTTTTATCAAGGCGATAGAAGAAAAAGGGTTAAGATTGGTGGCATCCGAACCGGCCGACTGGGAAACGGAGAAAGCCGCCGAAGTTTTTCAGGCTATGTGGATGCGGTATCCTGATTTGAAAGCTGTATATTGCAGCAATGATGCGATGGCGTTGGGGGTTCTTCAGCAGATGCAAGAAAAAAATTGCTATCTGCCTGTAGTGGGCTTTGATAATGATGCGGTGATGAAAGAATTTCTTTCTACGGGAAAACTGGTTGCAACAGCTGATATTTTCAGCTCACAGATGGCTGTCCGGGGGGGCATTGAGTTCGCTTTGGATGTATTGGAGGGAAAAATAGAGAATAGAGGGGTTCATTCTACAGCTTACGAAATTATTAAACAATGAGTTCGTAGGGAAACGGCCCATACTGAGATATGCACTTAAGGCACCGGCTGTTTAACTTCTTAATATTGCCGGCAATGAGCAATATTAAGAAGTATTCTTTTTACGAATGAAATATTTAGTGTAATTTTGTGGCTCAAAATAAATTAAATAGAATCATTATGGCAGCAAAACCAGGTATACCTAAAGGAACGAGAGATTTTTCGCCGGTGGAAATGGCGAAACGTAACTATATATTCAATACGATCCGTGATGTGTTTCATCTTTTCGGCTATCAGCAGATTGAAACTCCTTCTATGGAGAATTTGTCTACCTTGATGGGAAAATACGGTGACGAAGGGGATAAGTTATTGTTTAAGATACAGAACTCAGGTGATTATTTCAACGGCATTACCGATGAGGAATTGCTGAGCCGCAATGCGGTAAAGCTGGCGAGCAAGTTCTGTGAAAAAGGATTGCGCTACGATCTCACCGTACCTTTTGCCCGCTATGTGGTGATGCATCGTGATGAAATAAGTTTTCCTTTCAAACGTTATCAAATCCAACCGGTTTGGCGTGCGGATCGTCCCCAAAAAGGGCGTTACCGTGAGTTTTACCAATGTGACGCCGATGTGGTAGGCAGCAATTCTTTATTGAATGAAGTGGAGCTGGTACAGATGATAGACCGTGTATTTGGTAAATTCGGAGTACGTGTTTCAATTAAAATCAATAACCGTAAGATATTGACCGGTATTGCCGAGATTATCGGGGAGGCTGATAAAATTGTAGATATCACCGTAGCCATTGACAAACTGGATAAAATCGGATTGGAAAATGTAAATGCGGAATTGGCTTCTAAAGGGATTCCTCAAGAGGCTATTGATAAATTGCAGCCGATTATTTTATTGAGTGGAAGCAATGAAGAGAAATTGGAAACTTTGAAGACTGTCCTTGCTACCAGTGAAGCGGGATTGAAGGGAGTGGAAGAAAGTGAATTCATATTAAAAACCGTGTCTGCACTGGGTGTGAAGAGTGAAGTGGAATTGGATTTGACTTTGGCTCGCGGCTTGAATTATTATACAGGAGCAATTTTTGAAGTGAAAGCCTTGGATGTGCAGATTGGCAGCATCAGTGGTGGTGGCCGTTATGATAATCTGACCGGTGTCTTTGGTATGGATGGTATGTCTGGTGTAGGTATCTCTTTCGGAGCCGACCGTATTTTTGATGTGTTGAATCAGTTGGATTTGTATCCGAAAGAAGCGGTGAACGGAACCGAGCTGTTGTTTGTAAACTTCGGCGATAAAGAGGCTGCTTATTGTCTGCCTATCCTGGCAAAAGTCCGTGAAGCAGGGGTGCGCGCTGAAATTTATCCGGATGCTTCTAAAATGAAGAAGCAGATGGGATATGCCAATGACAAGCAGATTCCTTTTGTCGCTATTGTTGGTGAAAATGAAATGAACGAAGGGAAACTGACTTTGAAGAATATGACTACAGGCGAGCAGTCACTGGTTACACCGGATGAGTTGCTGGCGGTGGTGAAAGCTTGATGTTTACTAATTATCTGCAATCATATCATAAAAGCATCATTGATGGATGATTGCATCACATGGGAATGCCCGATAACGTTTGCTTTATACGTTATTTGTTTTGAAATATAAATGCTGGATTACCTATGTGGATAATCAGATTGTTTTTTCTTCCGTCACTACATCTTACTGATTCTAAAAGAGATGTAGTGACGGAAATTTTTGTATCCCCCCGAAATGGTTTGTTCTCTTTTTTCCGCGTAGAGGCGACAAAGCGGAATGCCTGTTCTTGTCGTTGTTGGTTGTATTTCTTGTTTTAAGGATGAAAACTGATGGAGCTGACTTGAAATATGATTTTCTTTTGCGAGAGTCTGATATTATTCACTATATTTGTGGAATGCTAGCCTTATAAATTTAATCAGATGATAGAGGAAAATCAGTTGATATCCCATTTGTATCAAAATAGGGATAATGGTCAATGGATGATACAAACCAATGATGAACATCAAAAGGGGGTTGCTGATATGGCGGCATCCTTCGCCGGGCAGTTCGGACTTCCTTCTTGGGGGCGTGCGCTCGGCCTACTTCATGACAAAGGAAAGGAACGGGCGGCATTCCAGCAATACATACGCAAGATGAATGGTTTGCCTACGAGTGACAAGAAGCGCTATGATGATCATACCCATGCTTTTGTGGGTGGAATATTGGCAAAAGAACTTATGGGAAAGGATGTTTCCCATCTTCTTGTAAACCAAATTATTTCTCATCACACAGGGTTACATGATTTCGGGGATGTGGAAAACATATTGAAAGAGAGGCTATTGTCCAAAGAAATAAACGAGGGTGACATTAGCATAAACAAACCTTTATTATTCCAAGAATTTATTGATTCACCTTTTTCTAAATCAAAGGTTGAATGGAAACACTTTCATCACCTTTCCCGTATGCTTTTTTCCTGTCTTGTAGATGCCGACCGGCTCGATACAGAACGGTTTATGGATGTAGAGTCATGGCGGAAGCGGGGAAATTCGGCTACGCTTGCCGATTTGCTTCCACAGCTGGAGGCATATATGCAAAAACTGCAATCGAATGCAGCCGATACGAAAGTGAACCGCATCCGCCAGCAAGTGAAAGAACAATGCAGTAGAACTTCTTCAAGCGAAAAAGGATTTTATAGTCTTACAGTTCCGACGGGAGGCGGTAAAACACTTTCTTCTTTGTTATGGGCCATGAAGCATGCTGTAAGCCATTCAATGAATCGTATCATCATCGCCATCCCATATACCAGTATCATTGTGCAAACGGCAGGGCTTTTGAAGGAAATCTTTGGTGAAGAAAATGTATTGGAGCATCATAGTAATTTCGACCCCGATGATATTAAGGACGAGGAAAATAGGGAAAAAGCAAAATTGGCTACAGAGAATTGGGACTATCCCATTATTGTCACTACCAATGTACAGCTTTTTGAATCTATGTTTAGCAATAAAACATCTGATTGCCGCAAACTGCACAACATGGCAAATTCAATTCTTGTTTTGGATGAGGTTCAGATGTTGCCAACCGGCTTCTTGCGGCCGATAGTCGATGCGCTGAAAGCGTATCAGGAAATGTTCGGGGTTTCGGTATTGTTTACCACGGCAAGCCAGCCGGTACTGAGTGGTCTGATAGAAGGAACAAATCCTAAAGCTGATTTTAAGGGAATAGAACATATCAAGGAAATTATTCCGGAAGAATTTGCTTTGCATGACCAGCTTCGCCGTGTGAAGTTGTCAATCGATGATACAGGAAAAACATACGATGAGATAGCTGCAAAGGTGTCTGAATATAATAAGGTGTTGTGCATAGTGAACACTCGTAAAGATGCCAAAGAGCTGTATGACCGTTTGCCCAATGACGGAGTGAAATTGCATTTGTCTAGAATGATGTGCCCTGCCCACTTACACGAAACTATTGGTAAAATAAAAACTTTATTGAAGGATGAGTCGCAGCCGATTGTCAGGGTCATTGCAACCCAGCTTGTGGAGGCCGGTGTGGATATAGACTTTCCGGTTGTGTTCCGTCAAGAAGCAGGACTCGATTCTGTATTGCAAGCAGCGGGACGGTGCAATCGGGAAGGACGAAGTGCCATGGGACATACATTTGTGTTCAGTCTGGCGGCAGAGAAGCGAAAGCTCTTCGGTTCAATGGCTGACTCCAACAATGCTCGGTTGAATTTGCCGGAAGATAGTGATTGGTTTGCTCCTTCTACCATGAAAGCCTATTTTTGTCAATTGTATAGCAGAAAACAAACATTTGATGAAAAGGATATAAAGCACTGGCTCTACAAACCTACTGAGTTATGTTTTGAAACTGCATCAAAAGAATTTCACCTGATTGATGATACGAGTATAAATGTTATCATAAATTGGGAAAACAGCATGGAACTTATAGAGCAGTTGAAAGAATCGGGGTGTACCTACTCGTTGGTGAAGCAATTGGCGAAATTTACTGTAGGCATCCGTTCCTATGATTTTAAGCAACTGAAAGGCTATGGGCTTGTCGAAGAAATATTGGAAGGAATATATGTATTGGCAGACAGGTCTCAGTATAATAAAGCCACAGGTCTCAGCCTTGATAACCATTGGCTGGAGGAAGTATTAATGATATAAAGAAACGGATATGACAAAGAAAGAAACATTGAAATTGTTTGAAGAACGTAAAGTCCGCACCGTGTGGGATGATGAAAAGGAAAAATGGTATTTTTCGATAGTTGATGTGGTGTCAGTTTTAACAGACAGTGTTGATGCAACTGCTTATTGGCGTAAGTTAAAGCAAAGACTTAAAGAAGAGGGAAATGAAACCGTGACAAATTGTCACGGTTTGAAAATGAAAGCCACAGACGGTAAGATGCGACTTACAGATGTGGCTGATACAGAACAACTACTACGTATCATTCAGTCTATCCCATCTCCCAAGGCAGAACCGTTCAAGCAATGGATGGCACATGTAGCATCCGAACGTCTTGATCAGATGCAAGACCCTGAGTTGAGTATTGAGCAAGCTATGATGGACTACAAGCGACTTGGTTACTCTGACAACTGGATAAACCAACGCTTGAAGAGCATTGAAATCCGTAAAGATCTTACAGATCAATGGAAACTACATAATGTAGAGGAAGGTGTTCAATATGCTACTCTTACAGACATTATCTATCAGCAATGGACCGGAAAGTCGGCAAAGGAGTACAAACAGTTCAAGGGCTTGAAGAAAGAAAATCTCCGGGACAATATGACCAATGAAGAATTGGTTCTTAATATGCTGGCCGAACTCTCTACGACAAGTATTACTAAAGCTAAAAATCCTCAGACATTGGGTGAAAATATGCAGTGTGCGGCTGACGGTGGTGATGTGGCTCGTGTGGCACGCGAACAGTTGGAGCAAAAAACCGGTCGTGAAGTGGTAACTCCCTTGTCGGCAAAAAGGTTTTTTGAAGGTCAGAAGCCGGAAGATTTATTGGAAAACAAGGAAAACGATGAATGATATGGAATATACAGATAAAGAATATTGTCTGGAGGTGTGGGGCGATTGGGCTTGTTTCACTCGTCCGGAATTGAAAGTAGAGCGTGTGAGTTACGATGTCATAACGCCATCGGCGGCACGCGCCATCTTTGAAGCGATACTGTTTAAACGCTATGCCATGCGTTGGCAGGTAACAAAGATTGAGGTACTCAGACCTATTAAATGGGCTACCATTAGACGGAATGAGGTGGGGGCAGTTGCCAGTAAATCACCTATCATTATTGAAGATAAACGTCAGCAGAAGAACACGTTGCTTCTGTTGGATGTGCGTTACCGAATTTATGCTAAGTTAGTATTTATTCCGGTAAAAGACCGTCCGAAAGAGGCTTTTGCCAAGCATCAGCCAAGTGCCGACGAGAATCCTATGAAGTATTATCAGATGTTCGAACGCAGGGCATCACAAGGGCAATGTTTTACGCAGCCCTATCTCGGATGTCGTGAGTTTTCTGCAAACTGGAAGTATATTGAAAGTACTGATAATCTTGATTATCCCTTAGCCGAAGACAGGGATTTCGGCATTATGCTTTATGATATGGACTTTGAGGAAAATCCACAAAAACCGAATGCTATGTTTTATAGAGCCCAAATGAAAAAGGGAGTGATTGTTGTACCGGATAAAGATAGTGAGGAGGTGTTGAGATGATACTGAAAGCATTATATGATTACTATCATCGAAGTGGAGATGATGTGGCCCCTTTTGGTTTAGAATACAAAGAGATTGGATTTATTATTGTTATTGATAGATGTGGAAAATTTCTGCGCTTTGAAGACAGGCGCATAGATAAGAAGTCGGCACAGCGGTTTCTTGTTAAGAAAAGTGTTAGCCGGTCAAGTGCCCCTGTTGCAAACTATTTGTATGACAATTGTAAATATGTATTTGGTTATTCCGATAAGGGGGATATGGAAAAGATACGTAAGTACTTTGAAGTATTTAAGGCGAAAGTAAAAGATATATATGATGCTTTTCCGGATAATGAGGACATAAAAGCTGTTTATGCATTTTATCAGCAAGACCATTCTTTTATAGTTGGGGCTATGCAGAAAGATTCTTTATGGGATGATATAGCCAAAAATCTTAATAAGAAATATTCTACCTTTTCTTTCCTTATAGAAGGGGATACGAAAATAGTGGCTTCGAAAAGGGAATTGATAAATTTGTTTGACGAGAATCATGGCGTGGCAGGAAATCTTTGTTTGATAACAGGGAGATATTCAAAAGTTGTAGAGATTACAACTGCTACAAAGATACTTGGAAGCCAAGAAACAGCTAAACTAGTTGCATTTCAAGTTAATTCCGGGTATGATTCGTATGGGAAATCTAAAGGATACAATGCTCCAATATCAGAAGAAGCTGAATTTGCATATACAACCGCATTGAATCATTTGCTGCGTTCGGATTCTCACAATAAGTTTATGGTGGGCTCACGTACTTATCTTTTCTGGGCTTCCTCCAATAGCGAGGCTTCAAAAGAGTCCGAAAATAGTCTATTTTCTTTGTTGGGGCGGATTGAAGAAGAAAATGACGACTCAAACAGGCGCATAAAGTTAGTATATGATACTTTCCAGTCTATCTATAACGGAAAATTATCGGCAAACGATGATGACAAATTCTTCATTTTGGGTTTGGCTCCTAATTCGGCAAGAATTGCGGTAGTATATTGGAATGAGATACCTTTGCGTGAATTTGCAGGTTTGATAAGTAAACATTTTACGGATATGGAGATGGTTGACACTCGCAAAGATAAGAAGCCGTACGTGGGAATGCATTCCATTCTTGGAAATGTTACTCTTGGAGGAAAGTCAAGTGATGCGACTCCCAACCTTCCTGATGCTGTGGTGAGAAGCATATTTCAAGGGTTGCCGTATCCGGCTTCTCTCTTTCAAGCATGTATTCGTCGCATACGTGCAGAACAATCCGTCAATATAGTGCGTGCTGCTATCATCAAGGCATATCTCAACAGACTAAACGAAAATAACAACCATAAAAAATTAGATATTATGTTAGACAAAGAAAATCAAAATCAAGGGTATCTTTGTGGAAGGCTGTTTGCCGTACTTGACAAGATACAGGAGGATGCCAATGGTATTCATTCCATTCGAGAACGCTATATGAATGCTGCATCAGCAACTCCTTCCATGGTTTTTGCCACGGTGCTCAACCTTTCCACTCATCATATAGAGAAATTGAATCCGGGTGGACAAGTGTTCTATGAGAAGCTGAAACAGGAAATTATATCCAAACTTGATGCAAAAGGATTTCCTCCACATCTTAACCTGCAAGATCAAGGACTGTCTCTTATACACATCTGACGCTGCCGACGATCTTACGCGTGTAGATC
>ENA-OYYZ01000910-OYYZ01000910.1-human-gut-metagenome-genome-assembly--contig:-NODE-910-length-14171-cov-4.518773_pt1 | contig 14171 bp, 10 predicted proteins | sample MGYA00243256_ERZ653463 | MGnify/ENA primary metagenome ERZ653463 (study PRJEB26926, sample SAMN06165173) | human gut metagenome | biome: ENVO:00009003; feature: ENVO:2100002; material: ENVO:00002003... | reverse complement strand
ACTGCATGCTCTTCATGGAGTTGATGAAGGCGGTGGCGCTCATGAGCGGGGCCACGATCCCCAGGGCCATCATCAGGCACAGCGTCACCTGAGCCGGGTCCAGAACTCCCGCCTGATAGAGATATACCCCCATGGGCAACGTCCCCAGCAGGGTGGTGGGCAGGATGGAGAGACACAGGTTCATGGAAGCCCAGGTGCGGCGGTACCAGTCCATGGTGAACGCCTTGAAGGAGGACACCGACTGGGCGAACTTCTGATAGGACTGCTCCCCCTGGCTGAAGGCCTTCACCACCTGGATGCCTTCCACATACTCCACGATGATGCTGTTGACATGGGCGTTGGCTTCCATATAGGCGGCGTAGTTCTTGTTATAGCTCCGCATCCCGAAAGCCATGGGGATCAGTGCAAAGGGGATGGTCGCCAGCAGGGCCAGTCCCATCCTCCAGTCAATGGAAAACATGGCGGCGACCACCACCAGGGGCAGCAGGATGTTGGAACTGAGTTCCGGAATCATGTGGGCCAGGGGCGGCTCAATGTCCTCGATCCGGTCCACGATGGTGCTCTTCATGGCGCCGATAGGCCTGGACTCCACCTCTCCAAGAGGCGCCCCCATAAGCCGGTCCGCTGCCTGGAGGCGCAGACCCTCCAGGATGGTGTAGGCGGACACATGGGCCAGCATGGTGGACAGGGCGTAGCCCGCCACCTTGACGGCGTAGCCCGCCAGGCACACGCCGCACCAGAACAGAATACCATCCCAGTCCGCCTGCCGCTCCAGAAACAGCCGGATGATCTGATAGACGCCGAGATACGGCACAAAGCCGCCCGCCACACTGAGGATGGCCAGCACCACAGAGGCGGCCATCTTCCCCCGGCAGGGCGCGGCGAAGGACAGCAGGATGCCGAGCCAGGTTCGCTCCTTCATACGCAGCACTCCTCTCAAAGAAAAATCGTTGTAGTTTGCTTGCGCTAACTACAACGATTTTAAGAGAGTTTTCCCATTTTGTCCGCTCCGGCGCGCCGGTTCGGTCCCGTTTGGACGAGAACATTTACCGGCCTTCCCGCCGGTATTCCAGCGGCGTTTTTCCTTTGGCTTCCTTAAACACGGCGGCGAACTTGCTGGCGCTGTCGTACCCCACCCGCCCGGCGATCTCCGCCACGCTGGTCTGAGGCTCCTGCCTCAAGAGTAGGGCGGCCCGGTCCATGCGAAGGTTTCGCATATAGGTATTGACAGGCTGGCCGTAGATCGACTTGAAACACTCCTTCAGAGCTGTGGCTGGGATGGAGAAACGCTCTGAGAGTTCCGCAATGGTGTAGTGCCGTTCCAGATCCTCCGTCAGCAAGCGGTGGGCAGCCTTGACCTTCTCCACCTGGGACTTATAGAAGTAAGGTTTCTCCGTCCGTTTGTCCAGTTCCAGGGCGTCTAGGTACAACAGCAGTTCCAACACCTTGATGCGGAAGTAGGGCAGTTTGATCTGCTCCGGCACGGCGTAGAGCTCCTGGAAGATGTGGTCCACAGAGGGCGCCCCGTGGATCACCCTGGGGTGGCGGCTGGCGCAGAACTTCTCCTGGAGCCGTACCAGATCTACTGGGAACTCACGCACCCACTCCTTCAGGGACTGTGCGGCAAGGGGCAAGGTGAACCCGATAGTAATGCCGTGGTAGTGGGAGAGCGGAAAGGTGAAGTGGCCCTGATGCTCCAGCCGGCGGTCCAGTTTCAGGTCCCCGGCCTCCACATAGGAGTAAGTGTCCGGCCCCGCCGGGTACTCCATCCGCCCCTGGCGGCAGTAGTCGATGCACAGCATATCTTCCGTAGTACGGAACACGGAGTCATAGCTCTCCATGTGGAAATCGTTATACATGAGATAGACCCCGGGAAACAGGTCATACTGGGTCATGATCCCCTCCCCGGTATCACTGTGAAACTGGAAGACCCGGCATCCTCCGCTCTCTGCTACGGGGCTGGGAATGCCGTTGTCCGCCATGATGCGCTCCAGCATGGTTCTCCTCCTCTCAGAGCCGCAGCACCCGGTCGCAGGCACGCTGCAAAAACTCCTGGTCGTGGGTGACCACCAGCACGATCCGCCCCTGCTGGGCCAGACTTCGGATCACCCCGGACACTTCCACCATACGGGCGTAGTCCAGGCCGCTGGTGGGTTCGTCAAAAATCAAGATCGGTTTCTCCGACAGCAGCGCCGTAGCCACCGCCAGCCGCTGCTTCTGCCCGCCGGACAGGGACATAGGGTGACGCTCCCGGAAGGGCAGCAGGTGGAGGCTGTCCAGCACCCCTTTCAAAGTTGAGTCAGGCACATCCGGTGCGGACATCCGGCACTCACCCCACACGCTGTCAGAGAACAGCTGGTGGTTCACATCCTGCATGACGCAGAACGCCGCCTTCTGCCGCTTCTTTCGGTTCAGCGGCCTGCCATTCAGTGCGATCTGCCCGGCCTGTTCCCGGATCAGGCCGCACAGGCACCGGGAGAGGGTGGTCTTCCCCACCCCATTGGGGCCGGTGATGGCTACCACTTCCCCCGGGCGGGCCGAGAAAGACAGGGCCTGGAAAACCGGCGGTTCTTTCCGGTAGGCGCAGGTCAAGCCCTCTACGGACAAGCCTTCTTTCGCACCGGCTGGCGCCGCAGCTGGCAGGGTGCAGCCCACAGGTATCAAGGTGCGCAGGCCTAGTGCCTCCCGTTCCCCGTCGGTCAGGGCGAAGAATTGTTCCCGGGTGAAGGTACGCTCCAGCACCCCGTCCCGCAGGTAGAGTACCCGGTCAATCAGGTCGGTGAGAAAGCACAGCCGGTGCTCCGCGATCACCACCGTGCGGCCCTGACGCTTCAGACCGGCGATCTGGTCGTGGAGCCGGGCAATGGCATCCTGGTCCAGATTGGCCGTGGGTTCGTCCAGTACAAAAATCTCCGGCCCCATGGCGTAGACGGAGCCGAAGGCAAGCAGTTGCTTCTGTCCGCCGGATAAGGAGAAAATGTTCCGCGCTTGCAGTTCCTGGAGGTGCAGCGCATCCACGGTATCCGACACCCGCTTCCGGATCTCCTCCGGCGTCCGGCCCTCGTTTTCCAGCCCAAAGGCCAGTTCGCTGTCCGTGTCCAGATTGAAAAACTGGGATTTCGGATTTTGGAATACGGAGCCAACTTTCCGGGCCAGCTCATACATAGGTGTCGTCCCAGGGTCAAGCCCGTCTACCTCTACCCGCCCTTCCAGGCGGCAGCCAGGGGTAAAGGCCGGAATCAGGCCGTTGATCAGCTTCGTCACCGTGGTCTTGCCGCAGCCGGAGGCCCCGCACAGCAGGACACACTCCCCCGGTGCGATGGCGGCGCTGACCCGGGAGAGGGTCTCCTGGGCTTCCCCATAGCCGAAGGAAACATTGTCAATGCTTATCATTGTCATTGCCTCCCTTATTGTACCACAAATGAGAGCACCAGCAAGGCCAGACCTGCCAGCATCCCCAATACGTCCAGAGGAGAAAGCCGCAGGGATACGGCGCTGGTTTTGCGGGCCGGGTTTTCGATGCCTCGGGTCACCGCCGCAGCGGACAGCTCCTCCGCCGTTTCCGTGGCGGACACCATTAGCGGCATCACCGTACACTCCAGTCGGGCAAATCCCCGGATGTCCCGCAGCTTCATGGCGTCCCGGATGTAGCCCACCTCCTCCCGTATGGCAGGAAAATACCGCAGGGTCACGGAAATGGCCACGATCAGTTTCTGGGGGATATACAGCTGCCGCAGGCTTACGATCAGGCACCGCAGCGGGGTGCAGGTCAGCATCAATGCCCCCGTCATCAGACAGGGAAACATCCGGCGGGTGTAGGTGGCGAAGATGGTAAAACTGGTGGCAATGACCATGGGAGACACCGGCAGGATGAATTGTTGGAATACCACCAGCGCGCAGTATCCCACCGCCCATTTGAACGCCATGGTCAGCCGTCCATGACCCAGCATCAGCACCAGCAGCAGTCCGATCAGGGCCAATTCCAGCCAGAAGGCGTGGGGACGAAACGCGATCATGTTCGCCGCGATCAACAGCCAGAGTCCGGCTCTTGGGTCAAAGATCCGCCGCTCCGCTTTCATCTCACACCAAGCCGGCTTTCTCAAAGTGCTTGCGGAACATGGCCCGGGTGATGAAGCCCCCGATGACCGCGCCCACAATGGGCGCCAGGAACAGCACCACTAGCATTCCAGTGGAGGAGAGGGCTTCCAGAGTATTCACATAGTCCGCCGGCATCCCCTGCTCCGTGATCTGCTGCAGGAACTCATCCCGCATGAGCCAGATAGGAAGTGGAGAACCCACCATGCCCACCGAGAACAGCACAAAAGATACCAGATTTCCGGCCATGCTCCGGTAATGGGTGAGGCCCCGGGTGAGTTCCGCCAAGCCGCAAGCGATGACAAAGGACACCAGAATCACCACAGTAAACTGCCCGGTGACATAGTAGATGAGGCCGGTGATGAGGCCCATCAGCAACACCGAGCCCACCTTCTGCACCTTGGCGCACATCATGAGATACGGGATGCCGGTAAACAGGGCGATGAAGCCGGGCATCAGAATCCAAAGCAGCGGGTGCAGCCCGCCCAAGAGCATGAAGGCGAAGTTGATGACAAAGTAAATGGCGGAGAAAATTCCCACGGTAATGACATCCTTGCCGCTCATCCCGCGGCGCTTGGTTGGTTCAGACATGATACACTCTCCTTTAGTTAGATATCGCTAACCCTTGTGTTGAAAAATAGGACGCCGCTCGGCCTCCTCACATCGTCTTATTTTATCGGTTGAGTGTCTGGTTGTCTGCCCCGTTTAGCCGACTTTGCTCTGCTTGGACGAGATTATTGTCCCCGTATGTTCCAGGTTCCTGCAACTGACAATTTTCACGGTCCTATTTTAAAAGGAGGAAACCGATGATCTGGTTCCCTCCTTATTTCGCTCATGACATCTGCTCCGAAGATGCTTTCAGCCTCTTGAAGCTCTCTTCACTGATGACGTGCTCAATGCGGCAGGCATCCCGCTCGGCTGTCTCAGGGTCCACGCCGGCGGCAATCAGCCGCTCCGTGAAAAAGCGGTGCTTTTCATAAATCTGCTCTGCTACTTCCCGTCCAATATTGGTCAAATGCAAGAAAAGGCCATCATCCATGGTGAGGAACCCGCCGTCCTTCAAAGTCGCCACCGCATGGCTCACGCTGGGTTTGGACACATTCATGTGCCGGGCTACATCCACAGAGCGCACCATGCCTTTCTGTTTTTGGAGTACCAGAATTGCTTCCAGGTAATCTTCTCCCGATGCGCGGAGTTTCATGATACCCTCCCTTCAGGCGGAAATCTTCTGCTCTGCATTCCACATGGCCGCATATTTCCCGTTCTTGGCCAGCAGTTCCTCATGGGTACCGGACTCAGCGATCTTCCCGTCTGCCACCACCAAAATCTGGTCCGCATTCTTGACGATGGAAAGGGTATGAGCAATCATTACCACAGTCTTTTTCTCTTTCAGAAGATTGGCGATGGCCTGCTTAACTGCCAGCTCGTTCTCGATGTCAAGGGATGCTGTTGCCTCATCCAAAAGCAGGATCGGGCTATTTTTCAGAATAGCGCGGGCGATGGAAATTCTCTGGCGCTCACCGCCAGAGAGAAGGTTTCCGTTTTCGCCGGTCGGCGTATCGTATCCCTTTTCCATCCTGCGGATGAAGCCGTCGCAATTAGCCTCCCGGCAGGCAGCCTCGATTTCCTCGTCCGTGGCATTGGGACGAGCGTGCCGGATGTTCTCACGAATGGTATCATCAAAGAGAAATACATCCTGATCTACCATAGAGATTTGTTCCAGTACACGCTCTGCGGCCACATGGTTGATCGGTTTGCCGCCGATTGAAATGGTTCCTCCATTGGCCTCGTAGTATTTTGCAATCAGGTTCAGAATGGTGGATTTGCCGGAACCGGAGTCCCCGACAATGGCAGTGAGCTTCTGGTCCGGCACCGTAAAGGTGGCGTGTTTCAGCACCGGCTCTCCGGGTACATACGAGAAGTCCACACTGTCGAAGGTGATTTCATGGGTGGCCGTTTGAAGCGGCTCCATACTGCCAGTTTCCTCTGGTTCGTTCATCACACCCAGGATTTTGTTTTTGGAAATCATCAGGTTCTTATAACTTGTCAGGTCTACAAAAATAGAGTTTGCCAGCTTTGCACAGAACAAAGGCAGCATACAGATCAGAAGATAAGATACTGTATCCAGTGTTCCGGCAGCCCAGGGCGCATAAGCTGTCCAGATAACAAGCGGGCAGGACAGCCAGCTTAAAATGCCAAATCCAGCGCCGATAGGAAGGACTTTCGCTTCATACACAAAGCTGATCCGGCAGAACTCCCGCATGGCGTTGATAACGGTTTTATTCTTCAAACCACCTACGCCATAGGCCCGGAAAGTTTGAATACCAGACACATACTCCACAATGCTGCTGACATTCTCTGCACAAATATCATTCTTTTCTTTACCATACTTCCGAACCATACGGAAAGAAAGCCACAGTCCAGGGATCAAAAGCAGGTCGGCAATCAGCAGGATAATTCCGGCAGGCACATAAATGGTCATCACAAAAATAATCAGCATGAGCGAAAGTGCAAAACTCTTTGCCAGGTCCCCGATCTTGTGGGTCAGGATTTTTTCATAGTTGTTTACATCGCTTGTGATGGTATTGATATAATCGCCGGTCTGTCCCTGGGTAAACCGGGATAGCGGGATACGCTTCAAATGGTCGCCCATAAAAAGCCTGATGTTTTTGCTGACCTCTGCGCCGCCGATCTGGGCCTTGGTGTAGCCATAACTGTAAATCAGGATACGGAGCAGGAAGATCCCTGCAATCACCCCAGTCAGCACCAGGGCCCGGTTCATATCGAACCGACCAGCCCACAGGAACTGCATCACCGCATAGAGCAGCATGAAGAGGCTGCCGGAGAGCATGCCCTCCAACACTGTCCCCGCAACGCCGATATAGAAATAAATATTCTTCTTCAATACCTCGTGGCCCAGGCCGCCCTCTCTGGCCCCTTCGGAGCCATTCACATTGTGTTCACGCATTGCCCTCGCCCCCTTCCAGCTGATAGGTGATGTTCCGGGCCTTTTCATAGTCCTCCCAGGCCTTCCGGTAGTAGGCGTTCTTTCGACGGACTTCCTCATGGGTTCCGATGCAGGTAATCGTGTGGTTTTCCACCACGGCCACCCGGTCGCACAGTTTCAGGGCACTGAGCCGGTGGGCCACTACGATGACGGTCTTTCCCTTGCAGAGATTTTGAATGGCTTTGTCAATCTCCATCTGATTTTCCGGGTCAGAGGCGCTTGTGGCTTCGTCTAAAATCAAAATGGGGGCGTTCTTCAGGATGGCGCGGGCAATGGCAATCCGCTGTTTTTCACCGCCGGAGAAGCGAGAGCCGAAGCTGCCCACCTTCGTGTCATATCCATCCGGCAAAGACATGATGAAATCATCAATCTGCGCCTCTTTTGCGGCGGCCCGCACTTCTTCCAGAGTGGCGTTACTGCCCATGCGGATATTTTCTAAAACGCTGTCACGGGTCAGGAATGTCTTTTGGAACACAATAGCGACATTTTTCAGAATGGTATCATAATTGAGTTCCTTTACATTTTTCCCGCCAATCAGCACTTCACCTTCCTGCACATCATAGAACCGGGAGATCAGCTCAATCACGGTACTTTTACCGGCACCAGACTGTCCCACAAGGGCCATGCGTTCGCCATCTTTAATTTTGAGATTGACGCCTTGCAATACATCGGTCTTGCCATCATAGGAAAACCGAACATTCCGAAGTTCAATATCGTGATTTTGGGGAAAGTCCGTTCCACCCTCATAAATCGGAATATCCAGGATTTCTTTGGTCTTGGTAACAGCGTTCAGCACATTGGCAAAATTAGTCCCCAGCTCTTGCAGGGGCCGAATCTCGGTCAGGTACAGGGAACCCACATAGAGGAACAGCAGAAAGGCACTGGCCGTCAAGGAGCCCCTCAGGAAAAACATCCCGCCGATTGGAACCATCAGCAACATCCCACATTCGATGATAACTACGAAAGCTGCATAAGGCGGCCCCATACGCCGGGAAGTTTCATTCCACATGGCATTTTCTTCCTGGATAGCGTCTGAAAACTTTTGAAACGATTTGCTCCCCATGTTATAGGCCTTGATTAGTTTCATGCCGTTTATGTACTCGATCATAACGGAGTTCAGGGTGCTGATGGAGCGGTTGGCCCGGTCCATCAGGTCATCCGTATTGCGGAACATGACCCCCATCACAGCGACGGCCAGGACCAGCGGTACCAGAGAGACCAGCGCCAGGGGGGTATTGACGGTCATCAGGTAGATGAAGACCACCACCGGCCCCACCAGATAGCACACCAGATCCGGCAGGTTGTGGGCCAGGAACAACTCCAGTTTTTCAATGTCCTCGTTCAGCACGGTCTTGATGTCCCCGGTGCGGCGCTCATTCAGAGCGCCCAGGGGCGCCCGGGCCATGTGCTCCGCCACCATGCAGCGCACCTTGAACAGCGCCCCGTAGGCGCCTTTGTGGGCGGCCACCCCGGAGCCGCCAAACAGCACAAAACGCAAGGCCACGGCCACAGCGATCATCGCCGCAATCCGTACCACCAATTCGGTGGTACAGGTCCCGCTGAAGGCGGCATCCATCAGCTGATAGATCCCCATATAGGGGACAACAATGCACAGCCCTCCGGCCGCTGACAAAAAGACTGCCAGAAACAACCAGGCTTTCTGCTCCCCCGCCCAGTGGAGCAGCAGGGCCACGCGGTTGACTTTTTTCTGTTTCATCGGTCACCTCTCCTTTCCATCTGAAACAGAGAACAGCTCTCTCAATTTCGGGAGGGCTTCCATGGCAACAGGGACATCATCGGGCATCTCGCCCTCGTCAAAATGCAGGACCCGGGAGCAAGTGCGGCAGACAAATTCAAAGTCGTGGGTGACGATGAAGATGACTTTTCCCATGTCGGATAGGCGGCGGATCAGCCCTGCCACCTGAGCCATGCTGTCAAAGTCCAGGCCACTGGTGGGTTCATCGAATACCAGCAGGTCTTTTCCGCAGATCATGCTGACGGCCACGGCCACTCGCTGTTTCTGTCCGCCGGACAGGGTATTGGGATGGCGCTCCCGGTACTGAGCCAGCCCCAGCTCCTCCAGGGTGGCGTCTACCAAAACCTTGTCCGGGTTCCGGATGCCGAAGGAGCACTCCGCCTCCACGCTTTCGGCAAACAACTCGTAGTTCACATCCTGCATCACCATGTAGGATTGCTTCAGCCGTTCCCTGCGCTCCATAGGCCTGCCACCCCACTGGAACTGACCGTCACAGTCCTTGTGGAGTCCGCACAGAGCCCGGGAGAATGTGGTCTTTCCGGCCCCGTTGTGGCCCACCATGCCGATGACCTCTCCCCTTGCGGCGGAAAGGCCGATCCCGTGAAGGATGGTGCGCTTCTTATAGCGCAGGGAGACATTTTTCAGCGACAACACCGTTTCCCCAACTGGAGCATGACCGGGCGGCGGAAGGACATCCATCAGATCCGTAGCCCGCAGCCCCATCTGTTCACGCTGGTCCCGGGACAGCCGACGGAACTCCGCCGGCGTGAAGATCCCTTTGATCTCGCCCCGGTCCAGGTACACGATCCGGTCCGCTATGTCCATCAGGTAGTAGAGCCGGTGCTCCGCAATCAGAATGGTCTTTCCCTGCCCTTTGATCAGCCGCAGATGCTCCCGCAGTTCCTGGATGGAGGTCATATCCAGATTGGAGGACGGTTCATCCAGCAGGTAGATCTCCGGGTTCATGGCATAGACGGAGGCGAAGGCGATCTTCTGTTTTTCCCCGCCGGACAGCTCAAAGATATTGCGGCTTCGGAGACTCTGAATGTGCAGGTCTCCCGTCGTCTGCTCTACGCACTCCGCCAGTTCCCGGGGCGGCCGGGCCTCATTCTCGATGCCGAAGGCGATCTCGCTGTCCGTGTCCACATTAAAAAACTGCGTTCTGGGATTTTGGAACACAGAGCCGACCTTGGCGGCGATCTGATACGTGGGAAGGCTACTGATCTCCTGTCCATTCACCCGCACGCTGCCGGTCAACTCACCTGCGTAAAATTGAGGGATCAGACCGTTCACCAGCCTTGTGATGGTAGTCTTGCCGCACCCGCTGCGGCCGCAGAACAGAACGCACTCCCCGTCCGCAATGGTCAGGTCAATGTCCCGAAGGCCGTTATGCTCCTGTCCCTGGTAGGTGAAGAACACCCGTTTCAATTCGATCATCCAAACACCCCCTTCCCATAGAGGCCCGCCGCGAAGAAAGTACCAAAGCAAAGAAAAGCCAGCACATCCGCAAACCCCATGCGGATCTGCACCAGACAGGTCCTGGGCTTTGGGTTCTCAATCCCCCGAGTGATGGAGGCGATGGACAGTTCATCCGCCGCCTTGGACGCCGCCATCATCAGCGGGACATAGATACACTCCACGGTCATACTGGGATGGGTCAGCAGCCCTTTCAGGGACGGCGACACATCCCGCAGCCGCATAGCGTCCTTGATGAACCGCCAGTCCTCCTGAATGGTGGGGATATAGCGGAGCATGACCGCCAGCGGGATCACTAGCTTTTTCGGAGCATGGACACGGTTCATAGCAGACAGGAACTCGCTGACCTTGGTGGTAGAGATGACAATACCGGACAGCATCCCGCAGGGATACACCTTATGGAACAGGCCGAGGAACGCGATGAACATGGTGCGCCAGGTTCCGGTCATGGTATCCATGATCCAGAAGGTGAGCAGGACGATCAGCGCATAGAACGCCGCGCCTTTCCAGGCGTACTTCCACTTCCCGCAGCAGACACCAAGCAGCCCGATCAGCAACACAAGACCCAGCTCATAGTACAGGGACGGGGCAATCATAGCGGAGAAGATGCAGAGCAGGAGCAGCAGGATCTTCGTCCTTGGGTCCAGCCAGAGTCCGCGCCGTGGGGATGTTCCGCCGGTCATGCAGTGATCCCAGCCTTCTCGAACTGCTTCTTCAGCATCTTGCCGCCGATCCACCCGCTGAAGGCCGCGATGACCAGCGTGCCGACGATGATGACCGCCAGCAGCCAGGGTGAGGCGGAAGCGCTCATGGTGTCAATGTAGGACTGCTCCGTGCCGTTCTCCAGCATGGTGCTGGCCCACCCCTCCGGGTCGATGAAGAACACCACATAGGTGTAGATGCCGCCCAGGGAGATCAGCATGTAGGACAGCAGGTTGATGGCCTTGTTGCGGTAATGGCCGATGCCAGCCACAAGGTCCGCGATGATCCCCATACCGATGTAGCCCAGAGAGAACGCCCAGTGCATCCCCGTGGCAAACCAGATGATCCCCATAATGATGCCAAGGATCGTAACGCTCCACCGTTTCTGCACCTTGGCCACCATCAGCAGATAGATGGGGCCGCACAGCAACGCCGCCCCCATGGGCATATAGAAGGTCAAAACTGGGTTCGGAGCGAATGGAAATCCACCGACTAGGGTAAACACAAAAAAGATGGCACTGAAAATTCCCGTAGTCACCAGGTCTTTGACAGTCAGGCCCTTCTTCAGCGAATTGACTTGATTGCTCATTGTTCTCCTCCTGTTTCATAACGTGTTGACTTTGCGTAGACGATATGCTACTATTTGGTTAGAGTCGGCTAACCATCGCCTATACAGTACACGCGGTTCGGTCGCTTTGCAAGCGTTTGAGACGATGTTCGTCTTTTCGTTGCAAAAGTTCGTCCAATCGTTGTAAACAGGAGGCGAATCTTTTGTCATGTCTGAAATCATGGAACCATACTATGTATCCATGCTGAAGGGCCACGGTTTTACGCCCGACCCTGATGATCACCAGTATGGGGCTTTGGGCATCTGCTGGAAACTCTCCCCGGAAATCGGAGAGGGTTCCTACTGGACCTATGGGCAGAAGAATCTCTACGACATCAAGATCCACAACTTCTCCTTCCATAAGGACTCTCTGCTGGAGTTCTTCCTGCCGGAGTGCTTGAGCATCACCCGCTACAACTCCATCTCCGGGGAGGAGCTAACGCCCTACCGCCGGCTGTCCGCTGGGTGCATCAAGACCTATATCGGCGGGTATGAGCCATATCAGGTCCTGATCCACAAGAACATCCCCATCCGTTCCATCGGCATTGAGATCATGCCGGCCTACTATGAGGATTACCTCAAAAGGCAGTACCCGGAGGAATACCGCAACCCGGTGGAGGCGTTCCGCAAAATCGACCAGACCACCGATTTTCCGGAGATGTCCCGGCTCCTTTCGGAACTCCAGAACTATCGCGGGGATGGGATGGCTGCCAAGCTGTTCTATGAGAGCAAGGTGGCGGAGGCCCTGTCCCTGGTAGTGGAGTACCAGAAGAAAGGTCCGGCGTTCCCCAGCAAATTATCCCAGTCGGATCTGGAGCGCATCCAGACGGTAGCCGCCTACCTGAGCGACCACTATGCGGCGGAAACCCCTATGGAGCGACTGACGCAGATCGCCTGCATGGGAACCACGAAACTCAAGAGCAGTTTCAAAAAGGTCTACAACTGCACCATCACAGAGTACATCCAACAGCGCCGCATGAGCCAGGCGGAGTACCTGCTGACCAGCACCGGCTTATCCATCGGCCAGATCGCCCAGACCGTGGGCTACTCCACCTCCAGCCGCTTTGCGGAGCTGTTCCGGAAAAGCACCGGGCTGCTGCCGGGTGAGTTTCGGAAAGTCGGACGCCGGTGATGAAACATCAAAAGGAACTGGAGATGTATGCTCGAAGTGACTTCTTAATCATGGTTTTTGTCATGGTTAGTGAATCAGTCACTTAGAGCATTTTCATTTCAGGAGGTACAGCCACGAGAAACGAGAAAATCACCACTCCGTAAGAGCGTTTGAGCCGCGATGATGAGTTACAGGGCGAGAGTACGCCAAAGAGCAGGACGCTCTCAATGCGGAAATCACGGAACTGGAAAAGGACGTTAGTTAAGACCATGTTCAGCACCATTGCCGGATAGAAAAGATTGGTTTCCAGCTTTCCTGTTACCCCATAAGCCGCTATTGCTGTGACGCTATATGTACTGACAAGTGCAGTGAGAAAAGTTGTGCTGATGGCAGGGATACTTTGCTGAATGACAGAGGGAATAGCCTTCTGAATACCTGGATATTCCGGAACTTGACGCCATCATTCTCAATGAACTTGTAAGCAAGATCGCGTGGTACACAGCCCGGTAAGGGAGAACGGAAAGAAGCAGGTGCGAATCGACCTGTATTTCACCTATGTGGGGCAAATCCGCATCCCCTTGAAGATTGGAAGGGAGTCCCTAAACGAATCAGAACCGGCGCGATCTGACATGCCGGTTCCGATCAAAACACTTTTTACTTCCTTATGGGACGCTGCCTAAGTCTGACTTTATCTTTTTCCACCACTTGATTGCTGCACAGGCAGCCAGGAGACGACTCGGGCGCCGCTCTCCCGCAGGAACTCCCCGTCGTGAGTGATGACCAGCACGCACAGCCCCCGCTCCGCCAGTTCCCGGAGCAGGCGGCTCACTTCCAGCATGTGGGCGTAATCAAGTCCGCTGGTGGGTTCGTCAAAAATCAGCAGTTCTTTTTCACTGAGGCAGCCGTCTACAATAGCCAGCCGCTGTTTCTGCCCGCCTGAGAGCGCCAAGGGGTGTACCTGGGCGTACAGGGACAAATCCATTCGCTCCAGCGCGGCCAAAGCTTCCATCTCATTCGCGTCATTCCCCAACTGGGCTTCGGCCAGCACGCTGTCGGCAAAGAGTTGCAGGTTTACGTCTTGCATAATAAGAAAGCCCTTCCGTTTCCGATCCTTTCGCCTGATGGGATTTCCGTCCCAGAGGATTGCTCCATCCTTCTCTTTCATCAGACCGCAGAGGCACCGGGCCAAAGTGGTCTTGCCCGCCCCGTTGTGGCCGGTGATGGCAGTGATCTGTCCCCTGGGGGCGGAAAAGGACACCTGTTCCCACACAGCCGTCCGATCATAGGACGCCCGCAAGTTCCGCACCGACAGTCCATCTCTGGCTTCGCCCGGCGCGAACTGCTGCTCCGGCAGCGGCACTTCGGTCAAACTCCTCAAGCCTATGGCCTGTCTCTTATACACATCTGACGCTGCCGA
>ENA-OYYZ01000908-OYYZ01000908.1-human-gut-metagenome-genome-assembly--contig:-NODE-908-length-14190-cov-5.696357_pt1 | contig 14190 bp, 10 predicted proteins | sample MGYA00243256_ERZ653463 | MGnify/ENA primary metagenome ERZ653463 (study PRJEB26926, sample SAMN06165173) | human gut metagenome | biome: ENVO:00009003; feature: ENVO:2100002; material: ENVO:00002003... | reverse complement strand
TACGAGATTTCTGCCTGTCTCGTGGGCTCGGAGATGTGTATAAGAGACAGCGTTGCTTGTAGATATTCAGAGGGGAAGCCTGCATGACGGACCGGGTGTGCGGACGACATTCTTTTTTAAGGGCTGCCCGCTGCGCTGTCGGTGGTGCCATAATCCGGAGAGTCAAAATCCCGGAAAGCAGCTGTCGTTTCATCGTGAGCAGTGCGTTGGATGCGGGCGCTGTGAAACGGCATGTCACAGTAATGTACATTGGTTGACGAAAACCGGGACAGAACAGTTTCGGCATCAGGTTTATTTTGAACATTGCCAGTTTTGCGGGAAGTGTTTGGAACAGTGTCCGACAAAGGCACTGAAAATTATCGGAACACCGTATACAGAAGAAGAGCTTTTGAAAATTGCACTGTTGGATCGGGCGTTTTATGAGCATTCCGGCGGCGGAATTACGTTGTCGGGCGGAGAAGTGCTGCAGCAGGCGGATTTTGCAGCCTCCTTTCTTTCGTTGTGCAGAGAGGAGGATCTGCATACCTGTGTGGAGACGAGCGGGTTTGGGACTACAGACGCGATGGAAAAGCTGCTGCAGGAAACCGATCTGCTATATTTTGACTGGAAAGTGAGCACTGAGGAGGACGCAAAAAAATGGATTGGCGGATCGCTTGTCCCGATTTTGAATAACCTTGCCCTGGCGGATAAAAAAGGGGTACGGACAGTTTTACGCTGTCCGATTATCCCTGGAGTCAACGATAATACAGTCCATTTACAGGCAATCTGTGATCTGCTTGGGCGATACCCTTCGATAGAGCAGGCGCAGCTTTTGCCGTATCATTCGTTCGGTATTTCCAAAGGAGGAAATATCGGGCAGCTTCAGCAGGAATTTCCGGTTCCGGGGGAAGAAGAAAAGAAAAATTGGCTTTCCTGGTTTGAACAAAATGGAAAAGAAGAAGGAAAGCGGGTGGTTTTGGAACACTAGAGACCGGGAGTGTGCAGAAGACAGTGTAAAATTCCTTGCCCACAGCCTGTGAGTTTGATATACTTAAATGCAATCAGATTGAAAAATGGCGAGTATGGCGTCGGCGCAGCAAACGGTTTTCATTTTCTAAAATGCGGCGGTTGACGACAGGAATCAGAGTGAGGAAAGAATGTCCAAAATAAAACAGAGCAATATCAGAAATTTTTGTATCATCGCGCATATCGATCACGGCAAATCGACGCTGGCAGACCGAATTATCGAAAAGACCGGTCTTCTGACGAGCAGAGAGATGCAGGAGCAGGTGCTCGACAACATGGAGCTGGAACGGGAGCGCGGTATCACGATCAAATCCCAGGCGGTGCGGACGATTTACCGTGCAGAGGATGGAGAAGAATATATATTTAACCTGATCGACACACCCGGACATGTGGACTTTAACTATGAAGTCAGCCGAGCGCTGGCGGCATGTGACGGCGCGGTTCTTGTTGTGGATGCGGCGCAGGGCATCGAGGCGCAGACGTTGGCAAATGTGTATCTTGCCCTGGATCATGATCTGGAGGTATTTCCGGTCATCAACAAAATCGACCTGCCGAGCGCGGAGCCGGAGCGGGTCAAGGAAGAAATCGAGGATGTGATCGGTCTGGATGCGGAGGATGCACCCTTGATTTCAGCTAAAAACGGATTAAATATCGAACAGGTGCTGGAGCAGATTGTGAAAAAAATTCCCGCGCCGGGCGGCAGCTTAGAAAACCCGCTGCAGGCGCTGATTTTTGATTCCCTCTACGATCCCTACAAGGGCGTGATTGTCTTTTTCCGAATTATGGAAGGACAGTTAAAAAAAGGTACCAAAGTCCGTATGATGGCAACAGGTGCAGAGTTTGATGTTGTGGAGGTCGGTTATTTTGGCGCAGGTCAGTTTATCCCCAGCGAGGACGGACTGTCTGCAGGAATGGTTGGCTATCTGACGGCTTCGATCAAAAATGTCAAGGATACCCGCGTCGGCGATACGATTACAGATGCAGCCAATCCGTGTGCAAAACCGCTTCCCGGTTATAAAAAGGTCAATCCGATGGTGTACTGTGGATTGTATCCGGCAGACGGTGCGAAGTATCCTGATCTGCGGGATGCGCTGGAAAAGCTGCAGTTAAATGATGCGTCCTTATTTTATGAGCCGGAGACATCCATCGCCCTTGGCTTTGGATTCCGCTGCGGATTTTTGGGACTGCTGCATCTGGAAATCATTCAGGAACGTCTGGAAAGAGAGTACAATCTTGATCTGGTGACGACAGCGCCGGGCGTTGTGTACCGGGTGCATAAGACCAACGGGGAAGTGATCGAGCTGACCAATCCGTCCAATCTGCCCGACCCGTCGATGATCGAATATATGGAAGAGCCTGTGGTTTCGGCAGAGATCATGGTGACGACGGATTACATCGGTTCCATTATGGAGCTGTGCCAGGAGCGCCGAGGTCAGTATCTCGGCATGGAATATATGGAAGAAACCCGTGCATTGCTCAAATACGAGCTGCCGTTAAATGAAATTATTTATGACTTTTTCGATGCGTTAAAGTCCCGTTCCAAGGGTTATGCGTCGTTTGACTATGAGTTAAAGGGGTATGAGCAGTCAGAGCTTGTAAAATTGGATATTTTGATTAACCGGGAAGAAGTGGATGCACTTTCATTTATTGTACATAAGGACAGCGCATACGAGCGTGGTCGGAAAATGTGCGAGAAGTTAAAGGATGAAATCCCGCGCCATCTGTTCGAAATTCCGATTCAGGCGGCAGTCGGCGGCAAGATTATCGCCAGAGAAACCGTCAAAGCGATGCGCAAGGACGTGCTTGCAAAATGCTATGGCGGCGATATCAGCCGTAAGAAAAAGCTTCTGGAAAAGCAGAAGGAAGGCAAGAAGCGGATGCGTCAGGTCGGCAACGTGGAAATCCCGCAGAAGGCTTTCATGAGCGTCTTAAAGCTGGATGAGAACTGAGCCTATGACACCGAAAAAAGATCTGGAATTATATCTGCACATTCCGTTCTGCAGGCAAAAATGTCGCTACTGCGATTTTTTGTCGGCACCGCTGGCAGCAGATAGCTCTACAGCGGATGCGCACGTCCCGGAGTCCTACGTCGACGCCCTTATCACGCAGATCGTGCAGGAGAGTCAGTTTTATCAAGAGCGCAGAGTCACTACGATTTTCTGGGGCGGCGGTACGCCGTCCCTTTTGCGCGTCATGGATATGGAACGGCTGATGGACGCGATCCGGGCGCATTTTTGCGTTGCGGACGATGCAGAAATTACGCTGGAAAGCAACCCGGGCACGCTGGATTTTGAAAAACTCGCCGGATATCGGCGTGCCGGAATCAACCGGCTGAGCATGGGGCTGCAGTCGGCGTGTGACAAAGAACTTGCCATGCTTGGCAGAATTCACAATTTTGATACCTTTGTCCAAAACTATAAGCAGGCGCGGAGAGCTGGGTTTGAAAACATCAACGTCGATCTGATGTCCGCGCTGCCGGGACAGACGGTGGAGAGCTGGGAGCAGACACTCGTGAAAACTGCAGAGCTTGCACCGGAGCATCTGTCGGCCTACAGCCTGATCATCGAAGAAGGTACGCCGTTCTGGAACTGGTATGGTGAGGACGCAAACCAGACGCTGCGCCCGAAAGAAATGCTGCCGCTTCCGTCGGAAGAGGACGAACGCCGGATGTATGCCCGAACGCGGGAAATTCTGGAACAGTATGGCTACCATCGGTATGAAATTTCGAATTATGCGAAGGACGGGTATGCCTGCCGCCACAACATCGGCTACTGGAACCGGACGGATTATTTGGGGATCGGGCTTGGAGCGTCGTCTTTGATTGACCCGATGCGCTGGAAGATGACGTCTGATTTATCGGACTATCTGGAATGCGGCAAAAATCAGGGAGATTTTGCAAACCTTCGGGAAGAGGTGCAGACGCTTCGTGTGTCGGAACGAATGGAAGAGTTTATGTTTCTGGGGCTGCGCCTGACAAAAGGCATTGAACTGCAAACATTTGAACACCAGTTTGGAAAAAGCTTCTGGGACGTTTATCAGGACGCAGCGGATAAGCTGTTTTCCGAACAGTTACTTTGTCTGGATGAATCGAAAAAAAATCTGCGCCTGACGGATTATGGCGTGGACGTCAGCAACTATGCGCTGGCGGAGTTTTTGCTGGATCATTAGATTGGGAGAATCGCATGCAGTATGAATTTGCCCCGCTGGAGGGGATTACAGGATATATTTACCGGAACGCGCATCATGCGTGCTTTCCGTCGATGGATCGCTATTACACACCGTTCATCACGCCGAAAAAAGGGAAAAGCTTCACGACGCGGGAGTGGAACGACATTGCAGCAGAGCACAATCAGAACATCGCGGTTGTTCCGCAGATCCTGACGAATCAGGCGGAAGGCTTTTGCAAGGTTGCCGGGATGCTCAAAGAACAGGGCTACGAAGAAGTGAACTTAAATCTTGGCTGTCCGTCCGCTACCGTGACGGCGAAGAAAAAAGGCGCCGGGTTTTTAGCCGATCCAGACGCGCTGGATGCGTTTCTGGAGGAAATTTTTGCACACAGCCCGCTGAAAATTTCGATCAAAACGAGAATTGGCGTGGAAAACCCGGATGAATTTGAACGCCTGTTAGATATTTTTTCCCAGTATCCGATTCAGAAGCTGATCGTGCATCCCCGCGTGCTGAAAGAGTTTTATAAAGGAAACGTGCACCGGGAAGCCTATGTGCGGGCGAAAGAAAGGCTGAGTGCAGCTGCAGCAGATGTAGAAACTGTGGGACGGACCATTCCGGTCTGCTACAACGGCGATTTATTCAGCGTTTCCGATACGGAGAGATTTTTGGTGGAGTATCCGGATTCGGATGACCTGATGTTCGGCAGGGGAATGCTGATCGATCCGGCGCTGGTGATGCGGCTGCGCGCCAAAAGTGCTGATCCGGCGGGAAAAAGTGCTGTAAAGAAACTGCGTCTGGAAAACAAAAGCACAGTCTGGGAGGACGCGGCGAAGCGAGTATCGGACATTCGAGATTTCTATGGGCGGCTGGCGGAGGATTACGCAGCGGTGCTGTCCGGGGAACGGGACGTACTATTTAAAATGAAGGAACTCTGGAGCTGGCAGGGGCAGCTGTTTGAAGGCTCCGAAAAATATCTCAAAAAAATCCGCAAGGCACAGAAGCTGACAGAATACAAGTCCGCAGTGGCGGCGCTGTTTGCAGACTGTCCGATCAAAGACGCGTGAATACCGCGCGTCAAAAACAGCTGCGTCGATAGACAGCCGCTGCTGTGCGCCAAAATCGAGCACACCGCTCAAAAATAGGGACAGATGGAAAGGCACGGGACGAAAAGGGTTTTCATAAAATAAAGTAAACTGCAGGAGGCCGGGGCGTTGGCAACGGCTGGGGGCTAGGAGTGAAAACCTTTCAGAAACCTCTGTCAAAGGAAGAGGAAAGCCTTTGCATACAGGCATTGCAGGCAGAAGATGCCGGAAGAAAAAGCGAGGCGAAACGGCTCCTGATTGAACGTAATTTAAGGCTGGTCGCGCACATTGCAAAAAAATACAGCAGCGAGGAAGAACTGGAAGACCTGATTTCAATCGGGACAATCGGGCTGATCAAGGCGGTGGAGACCTTTGACCCGCAGAAAAACAGCCGTCTGGCAGCCTACGCCGCCCGATGCATCGACAACGAGCTTTTGATGATGCTGCGCAGTAAAAAAAAGACAGCGCGGGAAGTATCGTTATATGAGCCGATCGGAACGGACCGGGAGGGCAACGAGATCAACCTCCTGGACGTGATGGAACAAAAACAGCCGGACATTGTGGAAGAGATGGAAAAACAGCGGCTGAACCAAAAGCTCTATGAGCTGATGGAAAGCGTGCTCAGCCTACGGGAAAAGGAGGTGCTGTATCTTCGGTATGGACTGCCCGGAGGAACGGAACTTACGCAGAAAGAGGTGGGAAAACGGCTGGGGATTTCCCGAAGCTATGTCAGCCGGATTGAAAAACGAGCGCTCTTGCGCTTACGGGATGCGGCGTGGGGATGAAAAGCTGATTTTTGAAAAGCAGCGGTGCAAAAAGCAGTGAGTCGGAATGCACAAAAAACGGTTGACAGCATGCCGCAGCGTGCGGTATGGTTAAAACAGTTATGATAGTTGGAGGGCAGAGGAAAAATCTGCCCTTTTTCTGGTTGGCTGAATTTCCCGGGACGGAAAGGGGAAAGATGTATTGTCAGATCAATGCAGGCGGACTTTATGGCCTGCAGAGCTATGTTGCGCAGGTGGAAGTCGATATTTCAAAAGGGCTGCCCTGTTTTGATATGGTAGGACTTTTAGACAGTGAAGTGCGGGAGGCGCGGGAACGTTTGCGCGTTTCCCTGCATCACATCAACGCAGCGCTTCCAGCGGAAAAGATTACGGTAAATTATTCTCCGGCAGGAATCGTGAAATCCGGGACGTCGTTCGATTTGCCGACTGCACTCGTCATCCTTGCAGCGCAGGGGAAAGTGCCGCCGGAGCGGTTGAAGGAGCTCTGGGCGGTGGGCGAGGTCGGGCTGGATGCGCGAATTAAGCAGGTTCGGGGCGTACTGGCGATGCTGCATGCGGCAAATCAGAGCGCTTTTCGAAGCTATTTGATTCCGTTTGAAAATCTGGGAGAAGGGCTTGCGGTTGGGAAACTGCCGGTCATGGGCGTTTGCAGCCTGGAAGAAGCAATGGAGTATGTAAACGCGTCGGCGCAGGAACAGGAACGGATGCGGCGGGATGCGGAAGACAGATGGCAGAGTCAGGCAAAAGGCAGGATGGAAAAAGAAAAGAAAGCGCCGGACTTTGCATTGCTGTGCGGAATGGAGGAAGCAAAGCGCGCTGCAATGATTGCAGCTGCCGGAGCTCATAATCTGCTTTTGGCAGGACCGCCCGGCACCGGAAAGACGATGCTTGCGAGGTGTCTGCCGGGAATCCTGCCGCCCATGAGCGAGGAAGAAAAGCAGGAGGTGTCTGCAATCTACAGCGCGGCAGGGCAGCTGGAGGATGGAAGGCTGATTCAGGAGCGACCGTTTATCAGCCCGCATCATACGGCATCCGTTTATGCAATGACCGGAGGCGGCGCTGTTCCAAAACCGGGAATGGTGACGTTGGCGCACCGGGGCGTGTTGTTTTTGGATGAAATGACGGAATTTAAACGACAGACGCTGGACGTTCTGCGGCAGCCGATGGAAGAGGGAAAGATTTTTCTTGCCCGGAGCCGGGGAAACTTTGTGTATCCGGCGGATTTTATGCTGTTAGGAGCGACGAATCCATGCCCCTGCGGATATTATCCGGACAGAAACCGCTGCAGATGTCAGGACTGGGAGGTGCACCGGTATTTGGCGAGACTTTCGGGACCGCTTCTCGACCGGATGGATTTATGCTGTCAGATCAAACAGACGCCGATTCGAAAGCTGTGGGAAAAAAGAGAAGCTTCCTATATAGATAGCGACAAAAACGGAAGCAAATGGATGCGGGAACAGGTGCTGGAGGCAAGAAAGCGGCAGCAGATGCGATGCCGTGGCGCAGCAATGCGGGAAAACGGTCGGTTGAGTCCGGGGGAAATTTTAAAATACTGTCCGTTGGGACTTGAGGAACAGGAGTTTCTGGAACAGGCCAGCGAGCAGGCGGGGCTTTCCATGCGGGGATGCCACCGCGTTATCCGTGTGGCGAGGACGATTGCAGATCTGGAAGGAAAAGACCGGATTGGTGTAGAGCATCTGGGACAGGCGCTCTTTTTCCGAAATCAGAATGTGCTGCGGGAGTGAAGCGCCGCGGGCAGAAGGGAGCATAGAATAGAAAAGCAACAGAATTGTAAAAGTCAAATGGAGCAGGAGCGCACTCTGGCACTTGCCCTTTGCCGGGTGGAAGGGATCGGTGCTGTCAGCATTCGAAAGCTTCTGGAAAAGGCAGGAGACGTTTCCGAAATCCGAAAGCTGCCGGTGGAAAGTCTGCAGAAGCTGCTGGGGGAGAAAAAAGCGGCGCTTTTGAAAAACTGGGGCGCGCCCGAAAATCTGGAACGGGCAAAGCGACAGGAGGAGCAGTGGAAGAAAAAAGGAATTTCCTTCGATTTTTTGTGGGAAGAAGCGTTTCCAAAACGGTTGAAGGAAATTTCCGATCCACCGTTGGTGCTGTATAGGATCGGGAAGCTGCCGGAGCCGGAAAAAAAGATGACAGCCATTGTCGGTGCGCGCGCCTGTTCCTCCTATGGAAAAGAAATGGCGGAATATTTCGCCAGGGGACTTGCGAAGGAGGGGATCGGAATTGTCAGCGGCATGGCGCGCGGGGCGGATGGAATCGCGCAGCGGGCGGCGTTGTCAGCAGGCGGATATTCGGTTGCGGTGCTGGGCTGCGGTGTGGACATCTGCTACCCGGAGGAGAACAGACCGCTGTATGAGAAGTTGTGGGAGAACGGATGTATCCTGTCGGAATATCCGCCGGGGACGCTGCCACATTCGCGACTGTTTCCGCCGCGCAACCGGATCATCAGTGCACTTTCGGATCTCGTGCTCGTTATCGAAGCACGTGAAAAGAGCGGAACGCTGATCACCGTGGATATGGCGCTGGAACAGGGAAAGGATGTGTTTGCTGTGCCGGGACGCATTACGGATACCTGTAGTCGCGGCTGCAACCGATTGATCGGAAATGGCGCAGGTATCGCGGTGAGTGTGGCACAGCTGCTGCAGGAACTGCAGGGCAGCGTACCGCACGCAGGTAGAGACGAAACGTTTTCCTTAGCCCAGGCAGAACGCCCGAACGTTGCCAAGGCTGCCGGTGTGATTGCCGACAAAATGCTGTGCCCTGTGACAGACGCTCTCAGCTCTACCGCCTCATCCTCCTGGCCGCCTCTGCGCAAAACGATCTGGCAGGCGCTGGATACAATGCCGCAGAGCATGGACGAAATTGCGGATACCCTTGTGAGACAGAAGATATCCATAAATGTGCAGATGCTGATGCAGGAGCTTGTTTTTCTGGAGCTGGAGGGCGCTGCAGGAAGCGTAATGGGGCGATATTACAGGAAAACTTTTGCTTGCAATGACGGATGATATGGTGTATAGTGGTTCACGATCACTGCACAGGACCAAAAATGTGCGTAATAGCAGTAATGAAAATTGGGGATATCAAATATGGCAAAATATTTAGTGATCGTGGAGTCACCGGCCAAAGTCAAAACGATCAAGAAGTTCTTGGGGGCGAACTATGAGGTAGCAGCCAGTAACGGGCATGTGCGTGACTTTCCCAAGAGCCAGTTCGGCATTGATGTGGAGCATGATTACGAACCGAAGTATATCACGATCCGCGGCAAGGGTGACATTCTGGCGAACCTCCGCAAAGAGGTCAAAAAAGCAGAAAAAATCTATCTCGCAACCGACCCGGACCGGGAGGGAGAGGCGATTTCCTGGCATCTGATGGAAGCGCTCAAGCTCTCCGGCAAAAAGGTGTACCGTATTACCTTTAACGAGATCACGAAGACAGCAGTGAAGGAATCGTTAAAGCATGCGAGAGAAATCGATATGAATTTAGTGGATGCGCAGCAGGCGCGCCGGATGCTGGACCGTATGGTTGGCTATCGGATCTCCCCGCTTCTGTGGGCAAAGGTGAAGCGGGGACTTTCCGCCGGACGTGTGCAGTCTGTTGCCCTGCGCATTATCTGTGATCGCGAAGAAGAGATCAATGCGTTTATTCCGGAAGAATACTGGACCCTTGATGCTGCATTCCAGATTCCAGGGGAAAGAAAACCCCTGATAGCCAAATATTACGGGGAGCAGGATACCAAGCGTATTTTAAAAACCGCAGCGGAAGTAGAAGCAGTCAAAAAGGATTGCGAAAAGGCAGAGTTTCAGGTGAGCGACGTCAAAAAGGGCGAGCGCATCAAGAAGGCTCCCCTTCCCTTTACCACCTCTACCCTGCAGCAGGAAGCCAGTAAGGTGCTGAATTTTTCCACACAGAAAACCATGCGGCTGGCGCAGCAGCTGTACGAAGGGGTAGATATCAAGGGAAATGGTACAGTCGGTATCATCACCTACCTAAGAACCGATTCCACGCGTGTTTCTGAAGAGGCGGAAAACATGGCGCGCAGCTATATTACTGAGAAATATGGCGAACAGTATGCCGGAGAAGGCACCGTGAAAAAGGGCGGACAGAAAATTCAGGATGCCCACGAAGCGATTCGTCCGACAGATGTTGCACGGACCCCTTTGGAAATCAAAGAATCCTTAAGCAGGGATCAATTTCGTCTCTATCAGCTGATTTGGAAGCGCTTTATGGCAAGCCGCATGACGCCTGCCAAGTACGAGACAACCTCTGTGAAGATTGACGGCAACGGACATCGTTTTACGGTTGCGGCCAGCAAGGTGATCTTTGACGGTTTCATGAGTGTATACACGATGGACGACGAGGATAAGGCAGAAAACCGCACCCTCGCAAAAAGCATCGACAAGGATACGAAGCTGTCCTTAAAGGAATTTGACGGGGAGCAGCATTTTACCCAGCCTCCCGCACATTATACAGAAGCGTCCCTTGTCCGGACGCTGGAAGAACTGGGTATCGGTCGTCCCAGTACCTATGCACCGACGATCACTACGATCCTTGCACGTCATTATGTCATTAAAGAAAATAAGAACCTGTATGTGACGGAGCTGGGGGAGGTTGTCAATAAGATGATGAAGGAGGCGTTCCCGACAATTGTGGACGTCAACTTTACAGCGAATATGGAAGCACTTTTGGACGGCGTTTCCGAAGGAACCGTAGACTGGAAGACAATTGTTTCCAATTTCTATCCCGATCTGGAGGAGGCTGTGCAGAACGCGGAGAAGGAACTGGAAGAGGTCAAGGTGGGAGACGAGGAATCAGATGAGGTTTGTGAGCTGTGCGGACGGCGCATGGTAATCAAATACGGACCTCACGGCAGATTCCTGGCATGTCCGGGCTTTCCGGAATGCCGCAATACCAAACCTTATTACGAGAAAATCGGCGTAGCATGCCCCAAGTGTGGCAAGGATATCGTCCTGAAAAAGACACAGAAGGGCAGAAAATACTATGGCTGTATCGGCAACCCGGAGTGCGATTTCATGGTATGGCAGAGGCCTTCCAATGAAAAGTGCCCGGTCTGTGGCTCCATTCTTCTGGAAAAGGGCAACAAACTCGTATGCTCGAAGGAGGGCTGCGGTTTTGTCAAAGAGAAGGAAAAAGAAGAAAACGGCCAGGGATAAATTTGTGGAGGAACAGAAAAGATGAGCGGGATTCAGCTGCTGGATAAGACAAGAAAGATCGGGAAGCTGTTGCATAACAGCCATTCCAGCAAAGTTGTTTTTAACGATATCTGCAAGGTGATGCAGGATGCGCTGCAGTCAAACGTGCTGGTGATCAGCCGAAAAGGAAAAGTACTGGGCATTTCCGGCAAGGACGGCGGTGCAATCCGGGAGCTTTCCGGCTGCAACGTCGGAAGCTTTCTTGATCCGTTGCTGAATGAGAGAATGCTTTCAATTTTGTCCACCAAAGAAAACGCAAGCCTTGCAACGCTGGGCTTTGATGGCGAAGAGGACGAGGAATTTTCCGCGATCGTGACACCGATCGAGATCGCAGGGGAACGCCTCGGCACGCTGTTTTTATACCGCAGGGGGCAAAGCTATACGATCGACGATATCATTCTGTGCGAATACGGCTCCACGGTGGTGGGACTGGAAATGCTGCGGGCTGTGACCGAGGAGAGTGCGGAGGAAGACCGCAAAATCGCAGTGGTACACGCCGCACTCGGAACCTTATCCTATTCCGAACTGGAGGCGATCAGCCTGATTTTTCAGGAGCTGCATGGGACGGAAGGCATTCTGGTCGCAAGTAAAATTGCGGATCAGGCGGGCATTACCCGTTCCGTTATCGTCAACGCGCTGCGCAAATTTGAGAGCGCGGGAATCATCGAATCCCGTTCCTCCGGCATGAAAGGCACTTATATCAAGGTCTGCAACGAATTTGCCTATGGGGAAATCCGCAAAATGAAGGAAAAGAAGTAAATAATAGTCTTGCAAGTCATCAGCATTTATGGTAAAATCCTAATGTTGTGACCATAAAACATGTGTCTGGTTCCGTCACCGGTGTCCTTTAACGCTTTGGATGGCTGGCGGGTGGAAATGGTGGATCCTGTGAATTGAGCTTTACAGGATGTTTCTAAAAAGGCACAGAGGAAAAAACCAATGGAGGTAAAAACAATGAGCGTTATTTCTATGAAACAGTTACTTGAAGCAGGTGTTCATTTCGGACATCAGACCAGAAGATGGAACCCTAAAATGGCTCCTTATATCTTCACCGAGAGAAACGGTATCCACATCATCGACCTTCAGAAGTCTGTAGGCAAAGTGGACGAAGCTTACAAGGCAGTATTTGAGATCGCAGCACAGGGCGGCACCATCCTGTTCGTTGGTACCAAGAAGCAGGCACAGGACGCTGTTAAGACCGAGGCTGAGCGCTGCGGTATGTATTTTGTAAATGAGAGATGGCTGGGCGGTATGCTGACCAACTTCAAGACCATCAGAAGCAGAATCGAGAGACTGAAAGCAATCGAGACCATGTCCGAAGACGGTACCTTCGATGTTCTGCCTAAGAAAGAAGTTATCCAGCTGAAGAAGGAATGGGAAAAGCTGGAGAAGAACCTGGGCGGTATCAAGAACATGACCAGAATCCCGGATGCAATCTTCGTTGTTGACCCTAAGAAGGAAAAGATCTGTGTACAGGAAGCTCATGCACTGGGCATCACACTGATCGGTATCGGCGACACCAACTGCGATCCCGAAGAGCTGGATTACATCATTCCTGGTAACGACGATGCAATCAGAGCCGTTAAACTGATCACTTCCAAGATGGCAGACGCTGTTATCGAAGCAAATCAGGGCGAAGAAGTTTATACCGAAGAAGCAGCTGCACAGGGCGAAGCTTCCGATATCGAAGAAGTAGCTGCTGCAGAAGAGGCATAAATACTTTTTGACAATAGAACCCAATAAACTGATTTTATATGGAGGAAAGTAAAATGGCTGTTACAGCTGCAATGGTAAAAGAGTTAAGAGAAATGACCGGCGCTGGTATGATGGACTGCAAAAAGGCGCTGACCGCAACAGAAGGCGACATGGACGCTGCTGTTGAATTCCTGAGAAAGAACGGACAGGCAAAGGCTGAGAAGAAGGCTGGCCGTATCGCTGCAGAAGGTATCTGCCGCATCGCTGTAAAAGACGAAGGCACCGCTGCTGTCGTAGAAGTAAACTCTGAGACAGACTTTGTTGCAAAGAACGAGAAGTTCCAGAACTTCGTAGCTGCAGTTGCTGAGCAGGCAGTAAATTCTGACAATACAGAGCTGGAAGCATTCCTGGATGAAGCATGGCATGAAGAACCTTCCAAGACTGTAAAGGAAGTTCTGGTTGAGCAGATCGCAGTAATCGGCGAGAACTTAAAGATCAGAAGATTCCAGAAGGTTACCGCTCCCCTTGTTGTTTCCTATACACATGGCGGCGGACGTATCGGCGTTTTAGTAGAAGCTGACACCGATGTAAAGAACGATGCAGTAAAAGAAGCACTGACCAACGTAGCAATGCAGATCGCTGCACTGTCTCCGAAGTATGTTTCCACTGCTGACGTTTCCGAAGAGTACAAGGCTCATGAGAAAGAGATCCTGATGGCTCAGATCCAGAACGATCCTAAGATGGCTGGCAAGCCTGAAAAGGTAATCGAGGGCGCAGTAAGTGGCCGTCTGAACAAAGAGCTGAAGGAAGTTTGCCTGTTAGAGCAGGTATACGTAAAGGCAGAGGACGGCAAGCAGACCGTTGCTCAGTATTTGGCTCAGGTAGCAAAAGAGAACAATGCAAACCTGACTGTAAAGGGCTTCGTTCGTTTCGAAACCGGTGAAGGTATCGAAAAGAAGGTAGAAGACTTCGCAGCAGAAGTTGCAGCTCAGCTTGGCTGATCACGGCGCATTCTGATAAGACTTGCACCGCAAAGGGAAAAACAATAGAATGCACGCTCTGCGAGCATTCTATTGTCATGAATAAAGGACTGTCGCATTAGCAAATAGGTTTGCTGGGCGACAGCCCTTTTTTTATCGTATAGGAAACTTCGTTTCCATACGATAATAAACGCGCTACGCGGATCGCACTGCAGCGGAATGGAAGAATGTCGCTTACGCGACCCGC
>ENA-OYYZ01000899-OYYZ01000899.1-human-gut-metagenome-genome-assembly--contig:-NODE-899-length-14276-cov-4.277055_pt1 | contig 14276 bp, 11 predicted proteins | sample MGYA00243256_ERZ653463 | MGnify/ENA primary metagenome ERZ653463 (study PRJEB26926, sample SAMN06165173) | human gut metagenome | biome: ENVO:00009003; feature: ENVO:2100002; material: ENVO:00002003... | reverse complement strand
GATGTGTATAAGAGACAGGCGCCGTCGGCTCGTCGGTGCACGTGCTCGGCCAAAGCAAGGACCGCAAGAACGCCGACGTGGTCAAGCGCGAGAACTCCGTCATCAAGCTCGAGAAGGGCTATCACGAGAACTACCAGGGCTTTGACCCCGACAGCGACGAGAGCTACATCATCTTCGAGATGATGCAGAAGCGCCAGCAGGAGCGCAGCCTCGACCTCGCCCAGGAAGTGCAGAAGCAGCTCAAGGCCGTGGCCGGGCGCCGCGACCGGGGCGTCACACAGGAGCCATTCTGGGTGCTCTGGGCCACCTCCATGCCCGCCGTGCTCGTGGAGATGGACTACATCTGCAACCCCAACTCCGCCAAGTACCTGGCCTCTACGACGGGCCAGAACAAGATAGCCAAGGCGCTGTTCAACGCCGTGCGCGTCTACTACCAGCAGGAGCTCGCCCTGGCCCGCCAGCCCAAGCCCGCGCCCGTGCAGGAAGAACCTTTGGACGACGGACGCACCTACGTCGGCGACGGCTACGCTATCATCGCCTCTCCCGCCTCCCCCGAGCGCAAGGTCAGCGGCAGCGGCCATACAACCTACGCACACCGCACTACCGGCACCCGCCGCCGCTCCGCCCAGGCACGCGCCACATCCGCTGCCAAGGTCCGCGAGCAGGACGACGTGAACGTGCGTACCTATTCGGAGCCGGCTTCCATTAGCCAGCGTCCCAAGCCGCAGCCCGCCGCACAGTCTGCCCAGGTGCCATCGCCCGAGCCCAGGAATGGCAAGAATGCCAGCAAGAAGTCCGGCAAGGCCAATCGCGCCCGCAATGTAGGGACGCACCATGGTGCGGCTGCCAAGCCGTCCACAGCCAAGTCTTCCACGCCTAAACCTGCCCAGGCCAACAAGGACTCCGCCAAGCCGGACAAAGCCGCAGCCAAAGCCCAGGCCACCATCTCCCCCAAGGCCAAGAAGGCACACCTCAACCGAAACAACTAACCCACCCACCGCACACCACCCAAGCCATGAAAAAGAAAAGCTTTATCTCCAAAGAGCTCACAATAGGCGCCAGCGTCCTGATGGCACTGGCCATCCTCTTTTTCGGCATCGACTACCTCAAGGGCATCAACCTATTCAAGCCCGTCAACTTCTACTACGTCAACTACGACCGCGTGGACGGCCTCGAAGTGGCCGCCCCCGTCACCATCGACGGCTTCAAAGTAGGGCAGGTGCGCGAGATAGAGTTCAACTACGAGCACCCCGGCAAGATCAAGGTGCTGCTGGCGCTCGACCCCAAGCTTCACCTGCCCCAGGGCACCCGTGCCGAGATCGCCCAGAGCCTGCTGTCTGGCGCCAGCATAGCCCTGCACCTTGGCTCCTCGCAGGCCATGATTGACAAGGGCGGCGAAGTCCCCCCCATGACCGCGCCAGACCTCATGGCCACCGTCACCGACCAGATACTGCCCACCGTCAACAGCATTCTTCCGCGTGTCGACACCCTGATGCTCAACCTCAATAACCTGGCCTCGCACCCCGCCATCTACCGCAGCCTCAACCGCTTCGAGGGCATCACCGGCAACCTCTATGACGGCACCCTGCTGCTCAATTCAACCCTCGGTGGCATAAAGTCGTCGACGCCTGCCATGTTTGGCCGCGTCAACAGCATCGCCACCAACCTCGACACCATCACCGGCGACCTGCGCTACTTCTCCGCCACCCTGCGCGACCTGCCCCTGGACCAGTCCGTGCAGAACGTCAACCAGCTCACCGAGCGTCTCGTCGCCTTCTCCGAGGCTCTCAACAACGAGAAGTCCACCCTCGGTCTGCTCATGAACGACCCGCAGCTCTACCAGAACCTCTGTCAGGTGAGCGCCAGCGTCGACTCCCTCATCCTCGACATCAAGCGCAACCCCAAACGCTACATCTCCATCAAGCTGCTCTGATGACCGCCGACATCGCCATAACAGAGCAGACGGCCGCCGAGCAGAAGTGGCAGCACTTTCTCGGCCTCGTTCATGCCGCCGTCGGCCCAGAGCTTTACGCCAACTGGTTCTCCGACGCCCGCCTAGTAAGCCTTGACGGACGCCGCCTCACTATCGCCGTGCGCTCCAACTACGTCCGCGAGCTGTACGAGGACCGCTTCTCGGAGCCTTTCCTGACGGCCCTGGAGCAGACCTTCGGCACCGACATCGAAATCTACTGGAGCGTGGGCGTCATCGCCGGCGACGACCAGGCCAATATGCTCGTCTCCGGCGCCGGCCGCGGCCACAAGGCACCCAAGGCGCCCCTCGGCGCCGACATAGAGGAGACCTGCGGCCTCAAGCCAGAATACACTTTCGCCAATTACTGCGTCGGTGACAGCAACCGCCTCGCCTACACTATAGCCCGCTCCATCGCCGACCATCCCGAGAGCCCCGACTTCAACCCCTTCTTTCTCTACGGCCCCGTAGGCGTGGGCAAGACCCACCTCATCCAGGCCATCGGCATAGCCCTCAAGCAACGCAACCCGCAGAGCCGCGTCCTGTTCGTGTCCATGCGCAACTTCCAGAACCAGTACCAGGTGGCCAGCCAGCAGGGGAAGGTCCCTGACTTCATCAACTTCTACCAAAGCATCGACGTGCTGCTAATCGACGACATCCAGGAGCTTGGGGGAAAGAAAGGGACCATGGACACCCTTTTCCCCATCTTCAACTACCTGCACGGCTCCAACCGCAAGCTGCTGTTCACCTGCGACCGTGCGCCGTCGAGCCTGGAGGGCGTCACCGACCGCCTCATCGACCGCTTCAAGTGGGGCTCTACGGAGATGCTGAACAAGCCCGACCCGCAGTTGCGGCGTGCCATCCTGCGTCACAAGGCCTCCGCCGGAGGGCTCGAGCTGCCCGAGAGCGTCATCGACATCATCGCCGACAACGTCACCGGCTCCGTCCGCGAGCTCGAGGGCGTCGTCGCCTCCCTGATTCTCCGCGCCGTCACACTGTCCGTGCCCATCACCGAGCAACTCGCCCTGGAGGAAGCGCTGAAGATGGCTCGTCCACGACAGCGCACCGTCAACTTCGACATGATAGTGGAGTTCACCGCCGAGAGCTTCCGCATCAACCCAGACGTCATCTACTCCAAGAGCAAGGTGCGCGATATCGCCGACGCCCGCCAGGTGATCATGTACCTGGCCGCCAAGCACCTGCCCCTGAGCCAGACGGCCATCGGGCAGCGCCTGCGCCGCAGCCACTCCACCGTGCTCCACGGCATCCGCACCATCGAGAACCGCCTCAGCGTCGACCGCGACCTCCGCGCCCTCATCGACGCCATTGAGCACGACCTCGAAAAATAAAAATTCCCTTCCCTGCCACGGTTTCAAAAAAATTCACTACCTTTGCAACCGTAAAAGCAAATCATACGCGGCAATAGCTCAGTTGGCAGAGCATGAGCTTCCCAAGCTCAGGGTCGCGGGTTCGAGCCCCGTTTGCCGCTCCCCGAAAACACAAAGTCGCCTCCGATGTTTATGAAGAAGTTGCTTTATCTGCTCCCCCTGTCTTTGGTCGTCGCCGGGTGCGTTGGCTCGACTTCGGGCGGTGGTTCGTCCTCTAACGAGGATTCCGTGGCTGTCAATGCTGAAACTCCACAACAGCGGACGGCGGCGTTAAAGCCGTTCTTTGACGACTTCGTTAAAAGCCATCCTAACCTACTGAATAATTCGCTAACTAAGGACGAAGGGGCTAAGGAACTGGCCTCCGCTTTTTCCGCGTTGGCGTCCGCTGATTCGTTGGCGTGTATCTCGGACTTACCACTAACCTACGAAATGATGCTACCTTACTCGAACGGAACGGACTACGTTGTTAAGTTCGCTTATAGCGACTACCTCAACAATATGGGAAGCCGGCCTACAATTTCGGACGCCTACGAGGTCGGCTTTCAAGTGTTCGCCAAGCTGCCTAAAGAGAAGGCTATCGCGTTAAAAGAGAACCGTACTTACTATGTTTCCGGGCGTTTTGTTGGTTATCTTACCCCGGCGAACTTTACGTTTCCTTCGGGCGGCGGTGCTACCGATGTGCCTTCTATCGGGGTTTGTTCCCGCCTGTCTTCGTCTGACCCGGAACGCCCGGACTTCGGGTTAGGTACGTTAATAGTCGAAGGTTTGACGTTTAGGGACGTTGGGCGATAAGGACGACGTACCAAAGTAAGCCCAACTTCTAATGTTCAGGAAGTTGGACTCACTCATTTACGGTTTAGCGGATGGTAATAAAAAGTATTGACACGAGTTCGGGATAAGAATTACCCCAAGAAAGTTGAATGAGGGTGTTGCAAAATCCGGCGAATCGTAGGGATGCACCAGGGTGCATCCCTTATACTTTATTGATTATCAGCGGCTGCACCATGGTGCAGCCCTACAATCTGACCGAAAATCTGAATTTTGACACACCCTCGTTCTTTTTGGTATCCTTTATCCCGAACTCGCGTTATTAGTCAGGGGTGGAGGGCGAAGGCGAGGCGGTCGGAAAGGATGGCCTGGGCTTCGGCGTCGAGGCCGTGGGCGGCGAGGATGTCGGCGTCGGCGGCGAGTTGCGACAGGAAGTCGGGCAGGCCCGCTTTATGGGCGCGGGCGGCGCGGGTATAGAGGTCGATGGCGCCGGAAAGGTCGCCGCGGGCAAGGGTCAGGTGGCCGGCGTTGAGCAGGTCGGCAGAGTCGGTGTCACCCTTCAGCAGCCGGTCGTAGTAGCTCTGCGACTTGTCGTAGTTGCCGAGCTGGAACTCGCACCAGGCTATCGGGCGCCAGGTACGCTCCGAGCCGCCGCGCAGGTAGTCCACCTTATAATACTTCTTGAGCGCTCCCTCGATGTCGCCGGCGTCGAAGAGGGCGTTGGCAAGCTGCAGGGTGGCCTTGGGATCGTCGGGAGTGGCGTCGCTAAGGCGCTGCCAGTAGCGGGCGGCCTCGGCGTGGTGGCCCATGGCGCGGTGCAGGCTGGCGAGCTTGCGCATCAGCCACGGACCCGGGTGCTCCTGGAGTTCCTCGGCGCGGATGTAATTGTTCAGGGCATCCTCGGTGTCGCCCAGCTGCTGCTGGCAATAGCCGATTTTCTCAAGCAGTTCCGCAGAGTCGGGGGTGAGCTTTTCGAGCTGGTGGAGCACGGGCAGCGCCTCGCCGTAGTAGCCGCGGGTGAAGAGGAATTCCGATACGGTGCGCAGGTCTTTCCGGCCATTCATCTTTAGCCCCAGGAAGGGGAGTGTAGCCGGGTTGATGGCAGTGGCAAAGGGGTTGGGCATGCGCAGTCCCTGGTGCGGGAAGAGCGACACCAGGCGCGACAGCGAACGCACGTAGAGGGTGATCTGCAGGTTTACGGCCGGCTCGGTGTCTTTATGAAAGGAGGTCTTCTTGTCCTCGCGGTACTGCTCGAACTGCTGCCGGAGCTGGTCGAGCATCATCGGCGCACGGCCGGCCGGCATCTTCTCCAGTGCCAGGCCCAGGGAGTACTTGTCCGGGTCGCAGAGGAAGTCGACCGACTCGTCGAGAATCTTCAGTAGCTCTGGGTTGGCATTCAGGGCGCTCGCTAATGCCGGATGCTCAGGCGAGTAGGGGAGTAGCCAGTTGCCGGCGCGGTGAAAGAAGGGGAAATTCTTGAGATTGGAGAATGCTAACATCATGACGTCGCCTCCTTGCTGCTGCATGTCGCCGAGTTCCTGGAGGGAATCGCGCAGGCCCGACTTGCCCAGCAGGTCGTCCCAGGCCGGGTTCTTCTCCGGGTCCATGAGCTCGCTGAGGTCGGCCTGGGAGGGGAAGCGTCGCACGAAGTCGCTCTGTAGCTTCTGCAGCTCCGGGATGATTTCCTGCTGCATCTTGTCGTTGATGCGCTGGGTGTCGCGCGAGCCGAGGAAGGCGAGAACCACCTTGCGCATGGCGGCGAGTATGGCCGCATCGTCGAGCAGTGCGGCGACGCGCTCGCCCACCTCGGGGTCGAGCGAGATGCGCTGCGGGTGGCGCCACAGGGTAAGGTATATGCCCGCCAGGCGGCGTGCCAGCAGTTGCGGACTCTCGTTGGCCGGGATGTCGAGCAGCAGAAGCAGCTTGGCGCGGTCGTAGTAGTAGATGTTGGCGATGCCGAGGGCGCTGATGGTCATTGCCGCCGCGTCGAAGTCGGTGTGGAAGTCGGACAGCATGAGTTGCAGGGCCTCGGCCTGCGGGCGCGGCAGGTGCTGGGTGGTGACCACGCGCATGAACAGCTCGTCGATGAGGGCGTACCGCTCTTCGGCTCCGGCCTTGGCGATGTCCGCCAGCAGCCGGGGCATCGGCTTTTCCTGCGAGAGGCGTCGGGTGCGGACGGCTGCGGCGTATAGGTCGCCCTCGCGCCCGGGGCGGGGGGTGTTGACGTCCATGTCGAGCCTGGCAGTGTCGGCCAGGCGGAGCAGGTCTTCCTTGATGCAGGCCAGGGAGCGGGAGCGCTGGGCGGTGTCCTTTTCGGTGGCCATGTACTCGGTTATGGCGCGGTATGTGCGCTCGTGTGCGGAGAGCATGTCGAGTTGCTGCCACAGGCCGAGGGCCACGGCACAGCGCTTGGCGGCGTCGAGGGCATCCTTGAGCCGTCCCTGCCTGACGTGCCTGAGAATGCCGCGTATGTCGGTGATGTCGATTTTCGATGGCATGTTGTGTTCGCGATACTTGTATTATTCAGTTAACAAATACCACGCCAATTTTATTCCGCCTGATGCCGATTTTCGGACACGTCTCCCGGATGCGTACATTGTCGACAACTTTTTTTCTTCCTAACCGAACTCCAGCATTTGCAAATCAGTGGGAAAGTTTGTAATTTTGCGAAATAAATGTGCCGAAACCGGGGGGCCATTCCGCAAGTGGTGGCGTCGGTTTGCTGGCGTCAGGATGAAAAAATGTTGAAATTTGCAGGTCGGATGGTTGTGTAACTTGACGGCTTATGTAAAAAAAGAATATTTTGTACCATGGTGATACAAAGATGGCAGACGGTTTTTCTCGTCATAGCTTTTGGTTGCATGCTGGCTTTCACGCTATGCTCCCTGGGGCAGTGGCAACTCCCCGACTTCGCGTATGACTTCCACACGTGGTGCATAAGCCCGGAGGGAAAGTCCACCGACGGTGCCGTGCCGCCCACGATATGGACTATCTACCTGGCGTGCGTCTCGGGCCTGTCGGCCCTGCTGCCGCTGATCGACATCTTCATGTATCGCAACCTGCCGCAGCAGAAGCGTGTGTGCGCCGTGTCGCTGCTGCTGACCGTCGCCACCGCCTTTACTGCCGCACTGCTGGGCTACACCGCTTTCGAGGACGCAGTGGTGAGCTGGTCGTCGCTGGCATTCGCCCCTTTCATCGCCATGGCGGCTCTGATACTGGCCTGGCGCGGCATCGGAGCCGACCACAGGAAGCTCCGCAACGCCGATCGGCTCTGGTCCTGATGCGACCCTGGTACCACACAAAGAAAACACTGAAATGGCAAAACAACTCAAGAATTTCACAAAGAGATCCGATAATTATTCGCAGTGGTATAACGAGCTGGTCGACAAGGCTGGCCTGGCCGAGCAGTCGGCCGTGCGCGGCTGCATGGTAATCAAGCCCTACGGCTATGCCATCTGGGAGAAGATGCAGCGCCAGCTCGACGCCATGTTCAAGGCCACCGGCCACCAGAACGCCTATTTCCCCCTGCTCATCCCCAAGTCGTTCCTCAGCCGCGAGGCCGAGCACGTGGAGGGCTTCGCCAAGGAGTGCGCCGTGGTCACTCACCACCGCCTCAAGAACGACCCCGACGGCAAGGGTGTGGTGGTGGACCCCGACGCCCGCCTCGAGGAGGAGCTCATCATCCGCCCCACCTCCGAGACCATCATCTGGAACACATATAAGAACTGGATCACCTCGTACCGCGACCTGCCCCTGCTCATCAACCAGTGGGCCAACGTGATGCGCTGGGAGATGCGCACCCGCATGTTCCTGCGCACTGCCGAGTTCCTGTGGCAGGAGGGCCATACAGCCCATGCCACCCGCGAGGAGGCGGAGATCGAGGCCCGCCGCATGCTCGAGGTATACGCAGACTTCGCCGAGAAGTGGATGGCCGTGCCCGTTGTCAAGGGCGTCAAGAGCGAGACCGAGCGCTTCGCCGGAGCCCTTGACACCTACACCATCGAAGCCATGATGCAGGACGGCAAGGCCCTGCAGAGCGGCACCAGCCACTTCCTGGGCCAGAACTTCGCCAAGGCCTTCGACGTCACTTTCATGAACAAGGACAACAAGCCCGAATACGTGTGGGCCACCTCCTGGGGCGTCTCCACCCGTCTCATGGGCGCCCTCATCATGGCGCACAGTGACGACAACGGCCTGGTGCTCCCCCCACGCCTGGCTCCCATACAGGTAGTAATCGTGCCTATCTACAAGGATGCCGAGGGACTGAAGCAGATTTCAGAGCGCGTGAAACCCATCGTCGACAGCCTCATGGAGATGGGCATCAGCGTCCGCTACGACGACGCCGACAACCGTCGTCCCGGCTTCAAGTTCGCCGACTATGAGGTCAAGGGCGTGCCCGTGCGCCTGGCTATCGGCATGAAGGACCTGGAGAACGGTACTGTCGAACTCATGCGCCGCGACACCCTGGAGAAGGAGAACGCGCCCCTGGATGGCATAGAGCAGGAGGTGAAGCGCATCCTCGAGGATATGCAGCAGAATATCTACGATAAGGCCCTGAAGGCCCGCAACGAGCGCACCCGCAAGGTCGACACCTACGACCAGTTCAAGGAAGAGATTGAAAAAGGCGGCTTCCTGCTCTGCCACTGGGACGGCACCCCCGAGACCGAGGCCCGCATCAAGGAGGAGACCAAGGCAACCATCCGCTGCATACCCCTCGACGCCCCCGAAGAGGAGGGCGTGGACATGCTCACCGGCAAGCCCTCGCACCGTCGCGTCATCTTCGCCCGCGCCTATTGATTCCTAAAACCTGACAATCCATGAAGCAGCATACCATAGCCAAGTACCTGGTGGCCGCGGCCTTGCTCGGAGGCAGCTCCCTCGCCCTCTCGGCGCAGGCGCTCACCGTAGAGGACTACTGCGACATCAAGAAATCGTCGCCAGCCCGCATCAAGGAGATGCGCCCCCTCGACGGTGGACAGGAATACGCAGCCATCAGCGACGACGGCCGCTCCATCGACCGTTACAGCTACCGCACCGGCAAGAAGGTCGGCACCCTCTTCAGCCTCGACGCCATAAAGGGAGATCTGAAGATTGACGCTTTCGACGGCTACACCATTAGTGCCAACGGCCGCGCCATGCTGCTCTGGAACAACGTCGAGAAGCTCTACCGTCGCTCCTTCTACGCTGACTTCTACGTATACGACGTCATGCGCGGCACAATGAAGAAAGTAGGCGACCGCGGCCACCTGCGCGGAGCGGTGCTCAGCCACGATGGCCGCATGGTGGCTTACACCCTCGACAACAACATACGCCTGGCCAACCTCGACTACGGCACCGACATCGCCGTCACCAAGGACGGGGAGAAGAACAAGGTCATATACGGTGTGCCCGACTGGGGCTACGAGGAGGAGTTCGGAATCGACAACACCATCCGCTTCAGTCCTGACGACAACACACTGGCCTTCATCCGCTTCGACGAGAGCCAGGTGCCCGAGTACAGCTTCGACCTTGTCAGCAATTTCTGCGAGCCCATGCCCGAGTATGAGTACTATCCCGGCAGCTTCGCCTACAAGTATCCCCTGGCAGGCTACAACAACTCCGTGGTGCAGGTGCAGGCCTACAACATCGACAACCGCACCGTCAAGACCATGGACCTCGGCCTTGGCGAGAAGGACTACGTGCCCAGCATGGAGTTCGGGGGCGCTTCCGACCGCCTCATGGTCATGGTCCTCAACCGCGACCAGAACCACCTTATATTATATAAGGTGAACCCCGGCAGCACCGTGGCCACCAGCATCCTCGAGGAGCGCAGCCAGGCGTGGCTCAGCCCAGCCGCCTACCAGATGGTGAGCTACCGCGCCGACGCATTCGTGATAGGCTCTGAGCGCACCGGCTACCGCCACCTATACGAGTACGGCTACTCCGGAAGCCTGCTGCGCACCATCACCTCCGGCGACTACAATGTCACCGCACTCTACGGCTACGAGCCCAAGAGTCGCAGCTACTACTTCCAGTGCACCAAGAACGGCCCCCGCAACCGCAACGTGGCCCGTGCCGACGGCAAGACTGTGACACTGCTCAATCCTGGCACCGGCACCGAGTCGGCACGCTTCTCCACCACCATGGACTACTTCGTGCGCACCTACAGCAACGCCCAGACGCCCCCGCAGTACACCCTCTGCGACGGACGCGGCAAGCAGGTCGCCGAGCTGGAGATGAACCGCGAGTACGCCGCCCGCTACGCCTCCGCACCCCGCAAGGAGTTCCTGACGGTTAAGAATGCCGCCGGCCAGGATATGGAGGCATTCGTCATCAGGCCCGCTAACTTCGACCCCGCCAAGAAGTACCCGCTGCTCATGCAGCAGTACAACGGCCCTGACTCGCAGGAGGTGCTCGACGCCTGGAAGCTCGACGGCCTGAACTGGCTGGCCCAGGAGGGCTACGTCATCGCCACCGTCGACGGCCGCGGCACCGGCAACCGCGACCGCTCCTGGGCCAACGCCGTCTACAGGCAGCTCGGCAAGTATGAGACCGAGGACCAGCTGGCCGCAGCCCGCCACTTCGCCTCCCAGACTTACATCGACTCCGAACGCACCGCATGCTTCGGCTGGAGCTACGGTGGCTACATGACCCTCATGGAGCTTACCGCCCCTGACTCGCCGTTCCGCTGCGGCGTGGCAATGGCGCCCGTTACCGACTGGCGCTACTACGACGCCATCTACACCGAGCGCTACATGCTCACCCCGCAGCAGAACGAGGCCGGATACGATATCGCCTCCGCCCTCGGTCGCACCGAGAACCTCAAGTCCAGGCTGCTCATCATGTCCGGCACCGCCGACGACAACGTCCACTTCGCCAACACCCTGCGCTACACCTCCAGGCTCACACAGCAGGGCACCCTCTTCGACATGATGGCCTACACCGGCTTCGAGCACAGCCTACGCATGTGCAACGCCCGTACCATGCTTTACCGCAAGATCAAGGACTTCCTCGACGCCAATCTCGGCAAGTAACCCGCAAGCGGAAGGCAATACCCACACATCGAACAATAATGAGAGACCTTCAGAAAATCAATATCCTGCAGCTCTATCTGTTTTGGAAGAACCTTTCCATAACGATGGTGCTTCTGATAGTGCTTTTGACGGTCAGCACGTGGACACACAGCATCATATCCATCTTCACGACTATCATCTGTGCGTTCATAATATATGCCCGCATCTACACCAACAAGACCAGCCACCACCCGACCTATATGCTCGTGGGCTGGGCGTTGATGATCAGCATTATATCCTACACCTTCATCCTGATGGCCCTGGCCTTTCTAAGTGCATGGGACGTCATTACCATCAGCGATGACTTCAACATCTTCCAGGGCACGCGCACTCTGTCCGTGCTCATCATGGCGCCAGTGTGCTTTGTCACCCTTGGAATCTGCTACCTTCGTCGCAAGCATCTGCACCGCTACCTCGACAGGCATTTCGGCGTCAAGTCCGACGCATTCCTCAAGGGTAAGCTGGGTGTCATCCTCACCCGCGAGAGCCGCACCCAGGTGCGCAACCTAATGCTCCTCTTCGGCACACTGGCAGTCATAAACTGGGGCTACTACCTGTTCTTCTACTACGCCGGCTCGGTGCTTAACGACAAGGACCAGTACATTTTCTTCTGGGTCAATCTCATCGGCCTGGCCTTCTACCTCTTCTACCTGCTGGTGCACAATTACGAACTCGACATGGAGCTCAAGCAGCGTGGCGAGCTGCTGACGCCCGAGGAGGTCGACAGCATGTCGCCTAAGACATATCTGCGCTACTTCGTTATATGCGGCGACAGGATTTTCGTAAGCTACGACTGTGACGACCCCGACTATACCGCCCACAAGGTCCTCGACACCCCTTTCTTCGTGGTGAGAGCCGGCGGACGGGTGACGGACCTCGAGGTTATATCCACCATCGAGCAGGAGACCGGAGTCAAGGGCGGAGAGCTGAGATTCTTCTTCGGCTTCCAGGCCACCGGCCTGCACAACCATCAGGTGCTCCGCTACTTCTACTTCCTCGACGGGGAGCCTGAAGACTACCCGACCCTGGGCGCAGACAAGGGCGAATGGATGACCATGGAGCAGATGCAGCACATCAACCAGCGGCGCCAGCACGCCCTGTCGTCGTACCTGCTGGCCGACGCTGCTCGCCTGCTCACCATTATGCGCACCGAGAAGCTATATGACGACAAGGGCAACCGACGCTACAAAATAAAGACCTATGTGCCGGCGCTTCGCCTGGGCGACATCCGCAAGTCCGACATCGACTTCCAGAGCAACCATTGGCTCAACATCGCCGAACTCAACAGCGACAAGCCCTTTTTCCGCCTGCGCCGCCTGCTGCGGTCGCTCACCGGCAACAATACGCTCAAGGTGTGGATGTGAGTTATACCGGCGCCCTGCTTGCCATCACCGGTCCTACCGCCAGCGGCAAGACCCGCAAGGCAGTGGCCGCGGCCCTGCGTCTCGACGGCGAAGTCATCAGCGCCGACTCCAGGCAGGTATACCGGGGCATGGACCTCGGCACAGGCAAGGACTTGGCCGAATACCATCCTGAAGGGTGTCGGGACGTGCAATACCATCTCATCGACATACGCCCGGCCGGATACAAGTACAATCTGCAGGAGTTCCTGGCCGACTACGACCAGGCCGAGCTAGGGATTCGCGACCGCGGTCGTGTGCCAGTGCTGTGCGGAGGTACCGGTATGTACGTCGAGTACGCCCTGAGCGGAGTGCGCATGCCCTCCATTCCCGAAGATCCCGACCTACGCAAAAGACTCAAGGAAAAGAGCCTTGACGAGCTGGCCTCCATCCTGGGGGGCATGAAGCGGCTCCACAACACCACCGACACCGACACCCGTGAACGGGCCATCCGAGGCATCGAGATCGAGGAGTATTACCTGCGCCATCCCGAGCAAGATCGGCTGCGCGACCGCCGCAACGTCCGCCCTGTGGAACATGTGCTGATAGCCCTCGACCTGGACCGCGACGAGCGCCGTGCCCGCATCTCCGCCCGCCTGCGCCGACGCCTGGCCGAAGGCATGACCGCCGAGGTCGAGAGCTTGCTGGACCGAGGTGTCAGCGCCGATGATCTTATTTACTACGGACTGGAGTATAAGTTCGTCACCCGGTATGTGATCGGGCAGATTGGCCGTGCCGACATGGAGCGTGGGCTGGAGACCGCCATCCACCAGTTCGCCAAGCGGCAGATGACCTGGCTGCGAGGCATGGAGCGGCGCGGCTTCACCATACACTGGCTGCCGGCGGTGATGCCCGACGACGACTTTGCCGCCCAAGCCGCAGAATTACTCAACCAAAAGAACGAACAGCTATGCCGGATAGGGTAGTGGATTACCAGCACGCGACATTGGCGCAGGCTGAGCGCGTAGTGCTCAGGAACTTCGATTTCGTCATGCACGAGGGCGAGTTCGTTTACCTGCTCGGCAAGGTGGGCAGCGGCAAGAGTACCCTGCTGCAGAGTCTGTATGCCGAGATACGCGTGCAGGAAGCCAGGCGTGCGCAGGTACTGGATTTCGACATGCTGGCCTTGCGGCGCCGCGACGTGCCGCAGCTGCGCCGTCGCCTCGGAATCGTATTCCAGGACTTCAAGCTGCTGCAGGAGCTGTCGGCCGAGGAGAACCTGGACTTCGTGCTGAGGGCGACCGGCTGGCACGGCCGGGCCGAGAGGAAACAGCGCATTGCAGAGGTGCTTGGGCTGGTGGGGCTGCCCGACTCCGGCTATAAGAAGCCGCACGAGCTGAGCGGCGGCGAACAGCAGCGCATCGCCATAGCCCGCGCCCTGCTCAACCGGCCCAGGCTGCTGGTGGCCGACGAGCCTACCGGCAACCTCGATCCCGTGACGGCCGAGGGCATCATGCAGCTTTTCGAGGAGATCGCCTGCCGCGGCTGCGCCGTGGTGATGTCCACGCACAACACCGCCCTCATAGAGAACCATCCGGCCCGCGCCATCCTCTTCTCGCAGGGCAAAATCCGCGAGGTGGACCTCAAGGCGGAGCTGGGCTGATCTTGGGGATTTGGGCTATTGGATTATCCGGAAATATTTCGTATATTTGTACGATATTTTAAAGACAACAGATGAGTACCGAATTAGAAAACGTAA
>ENA-OYYZ01000894-OYYZ01000894.1-human-gut-metagenome-genome-assembly--contig:-NODE-894-length-14322-cov-7.271956_pt1 | contig 14322 bp, 10 predicted proteins | sample MGYA00243256_ERZ653463 | MGnify/ENA primary metagenome ERZ653463 (study PRJEB26926, sample SAMN06165173) | human gut metagenome | biome: ENVO:00009003; feature: ENVO:2100002; material: ENVO:00002003... | reverse complement strand
CTATGAAGTAAAAACGCTCCGCGGGGATGCGCACTCGGCGCAGAGGTAGATGGTTGCAGAAGCAACCGCGCCTCGGCGCGAGAATGTGCCAAGGCACATTCTTTTTTAGATGTCAGAATTGCATTTTTTAAGCATTTTTCTTTGCTTCTACCTGGATAAATTCAACCTTGCCGCATTCACCTGGTACATAGATTTTTTCTGTGATATCTGTTGTTGTGAAGGTCATGAAATCCAAATCCTCACGCTTCCATGCTGTTGCAGGTACATGCATTACTTCTTTTTGAGCAAGTAAGGGAATACTTGTTCCTTCTTTCTGGAAAACAAGAAGGGAGGTACCGCCATTTGCAAAGGATTTCGTTTCTACATGGACAAAGGATCCGCCTTTATATACTTCTTTGCTTTCAATATTTCTCCACTGACCTTCCGGAAGATACAGATCGTATTCCTCTCTGTCAAAGGCGGGCGAAACCAATAAGGAATCTCCCAGCATATACGACAGATTCTGCATCTTTGCCATTGGATCCTTTGGATATTCCATTACCACCGGACGAAGCATCGGAATGCCGAAAAGATGGCTCTGGCAGGCTGTATGATAAAGATATGGAGCAAGACGATGTCTGAAATTGATCCATTCTTTAACGTTTTTCAGGGCCAGATCACCATACTGCCAAGGCTCTCTCGGTGTTTTGCCATGTGCTCTGGATAAGGGCATCCAAAGTCCCATCTGTACAGAGGAAAGATAATCTTCTGTATCAGGGCGCTCCTCATTTCCGGTATAACCGGTATGATAAAATCCGCCCAGATCATACCCCCAGAAGGATACACCGGACATTGCCATGCCAAGGCCGGCCTGAAGGATCGCACTGTGAGTCGCTTTATCACTGGAGGAGTCTCCTGCCCATGCTGCCGGAATCGTATGAGAACCAGCATAACCGCTGCGTCCCCAAAGAAGGGGCAATTCTCCGCGTTTTTCACAGATTTCCTTCATCCATCCGTAAATATTCTTTGCATACAGATAGGTCAGCAGATTATGTCCTTCGTATCCGTTCATTCCATTGTAGAACACAACATCCTTCGGTACTGCTTCAGAAAAATCTGTTTTAATGACAGAAACGCCCATGCGGACGATCTTCTTGATCCGTTCTCCGTACCATTCCAGAAATTCCGGATTTGTAAAGTCAAAGCAGGCACATAAATACTCTGAGTCAGCGGTGGATTTAAACAATGCCGGCTGTCCCTCTTTATTTTTAATAAAGAATCCGCGCTCTGCCAGAGCCTTATATTCCGGTGAATTTTCCTGCAAATAGGGATAGTTCCAAAGACTTAAATGAATATTCTTTTTATTTAATTCCCGGATCATTCCCTCGGGATCAGGAAAGCGTTCGGTATCCCATTCCCATAAACCGGCCATATCCGGCTTCTGCCAGCCATCGATATGGATTACATCAATGCCTACACCAAGCTGTTCCGCCTTATCAACCACATCTTCGATTTCCTTACGGCTCATATAGGAGCATTTGGACATCCAGAAACCAAAAGCCCACTGAGGAATCATAGGGATCTGTCCGGTAAGCTGCAGATACTGCTGTAACAGCTTCTTATAATCCTTACTCTCTTCTGCTAAGAAAATGTAATCCAATACAGGGTCATTACTGCCGATCTGATAACTGATCCATGAGGAAGCACCCATGTCAAAGGACGAACGGGTAAAGGTGTTTAACAAGATGGAATATCCGCGGCTGCTTGTAAAATAGGGATGTCCTTTGTAGGAATCCTCTGAGTTGGTTGATAACGCATCCTTCTGCCAGCATTCGATCCGCTGTCCGCGCTTGTTAAAGTGTGTAAACTTCTCACCAAAGCCCCAGAACATCTCATCGGAAAACAGGACAAACTGCTCGAAGGTGGAAATGCTTTTTCCGGACGCATCTACCTGAAAGCCTGTCGGAAGCTGTTTCCAGCGATTATCGACATTGGTATCGAAGGCCTGTTCCTTTGTTAACAGTTTTCCATTTTGATATACGGACATTTCCCAGTAATCTTTTTCGAAATGCAGACTTAACTGTTCTGTCTCATATACAAAATAATGTTGGGTCTCGACAAGTTTGGCATTTTTGCTTTCAAACTCGGAAGCAGACGTAGATTCCAGCACGGTCTGTCTGTGACTTTGGGCAGTCAGCTCAGGTACCATAACAAATCGGAATACAGATGGTGTCAAAAATGTGACACAGACCTTTACGGTACGATCCTTCCATGTACGTACTGCAAAATGCAGCCCATCCTCCTGAACACATACGGACTCAATTTTGGTCAGAAAATCATATTCATCCGAAAAAATAGTTCTGCGAACGCCATATTGAGGATTATATTGGGTTTCTGTTTCAGCTGACATATATTGTCCTCCCTGAAATTTTAATATTTTTGTGTCTGCCGCTATACATATTTCCAAATAAAACACATTCTTTTTGGCAATAATGCACAATTGGCAACGTTTTCAATTTCAGTATATCATACCTTTTTACTTTTTAAAATATCTTTTTGATCCTGTAAAAAATGAATCATAAAATGGTTAAAAAAGGATCAGGATTCCCCCCTTTTTTATGAAAAAACCTTGCAAACATCGGCATGAGAAGGTATTCTAAAAATAGGATAACAGTACCTTTGAAACCACCTTTTATCGCGTGACCTCGGAAAAGATCGGGGAGAATATAAGGGCAGTGGTGCTGTCGGATTTACATAACAACGTATTTGGTCAGGATAACGAACGACTGTGTTAAGGGATGTTCGCAAAAAGGACTCCTGAACGACCTGAATGAGCGCTGCTTCACTGCGCTTGCGCTCTGTGACAAAGAACGGGATATAACCGCCCTGCCGTACCTTAGGAACCATGAGGTACATCGTCCCCATACGTGTGTCCAGACGGCTCGGACGGTAGCCGCTGCGATAGCCGCTCCTTCCGTCCGTGAGCTGACTTTTCTCTGCCCCCAGCTGCTGATCCACCTCGGCCTCCATGAGCCGTGTGCACAGCCATTCCAGCATGCTCAGCATGGGATCCGGCTGAGTCATACATTGCAGTAGTAATTCTGTGAGATTTGTGTTATTCTTTTTGTGAGCCATTAGGGTCTCTCCTTTGCAGTATGATTGTCTCGACAACAGGAGCCCCTAGTGGCTTGTCTATTTCCTTTTCACTTTTGCAAACATCATTGTACTCTATCAAAGTTGGTATCGGAGGATAGACTGCGCAGGGAATTTTCAGAAAAAGGAGCGCGGCTCATCCGGGAATCGTTTTCCCTGAAAGCGTCAATTGATCGCCTGGAACATTTTTATGAGGAGATTTGTAAATGAGTATTCCTAAGAAAATTCATTATTGCTGGTTTGGAAGAAATCCATTGCCGGAGTCGGCAAAGAAATGTATTGAAAGCTGGAAAAAATATTGTCCTGAATATGAGATCATCGAATGGAACGAGGATAATTTCGATCTGACGGAAAACCGATATGCACGGGAGGCCTATGAGCAAAAAAAATGGGCATTTGTCAGTGATTATGCGCGGTTAAAGATCGTGTATGAACAGGGCGGAATTTATATGGACGTGGATGTGGAGCTGATCAAACCGCTGGATGGGCTTACAGAGCTGGATGGTTATATGGGCTTTGAAAAGGAGATAGATGGTCAGATGTGGATTGCAACGGGCCTTGGATTTGGCGCACGTGCAGGGCATCCGATCGTCGGTGCACTTTTAAAGGACTATGAGGATATTCCTTTTATCAAAGAGGATGGAAGACTTGATACAGAGTCTTGTCCTGGACGCAATACGCGGACGCTGCGCACCTTCGGTCTGAGCCTTGACAATACAAAACAGGAAATTGACGGAATCGTTTTTCTTCCGACGCAATACCTTGCTCCTGTCAGCTATTTTCATCGAAAAAAAGAGATCACAGAGCATACGGTTTCCATTCATCACTATGATGGAAGCTGGCTGAACGAAAAGGAACAAAAAAGCCTTCGGTTAAGAAGGCTTTTAGGAAACAGACTGTATCATCGTCTGCAGTGTCTGTGGTATAAAATCAATCCGAGGAAAAAGCAGCCCTAAATCAGCTGATGGATTTTACGAGATGGAAAATAGTATTCTGGGCGGTCTTTTCACAGTTGTCCAGGTTGCTTAAGGTATCGGAGAACAGCTTATCCAGCCGGTTTTCCAGCTCCGGAAGGGAATCGTCTGTCTGAGGCTTGTCAGCTTTTGGCGCTTCCAGGGTCGGGAAAGGCGTGGTCGAAGGGGGAAGCACTGCGGACAGCTGAACCCTTTCAAGGCTTTGCTGTACCTGCTGCAGGACGTTTCCTGATTGAACCAGCTGCTTGCGAAGAGAGGTCAGATCCTTCTCTTTTTTCGCAAGGTCAGACTGCAGGGTTTCGATCTGTGCAGACTGAGCTTCGAGCTGAGTGCGCTGCTGTTTGATCTGCGCAGACTGAGCCTCGAGCTGAGCGCTTTGTTGTTTGATCTGTGTTGCCTGGGCCATTAAACGCCCCTCCTGCTCCCGTACCTGATGCTGAAGCGTCGAATCCTGTGCCGGAAATTGCTTGAGGGTTTCCATGACCTGGCTTTGCAGGGTGCGGATCAAATCCTCCGCTTCGCGCTTCTGACGGCGTGTGATCTGTATCGTTTCTTCCCGGAGTGCGCGAAGCTGGTCGGAACCGTTCTCGGAGGACTTCTTTAAAGAAGCGACCTGTTCCTGCAGCTGTTCGATCGTAGATTCATATACTGTTGATAGATGACGGTTCTGTGGATAAGTCCGGTGAAATCTGCGATGCCTGTGCATTAAAGGATAAAAGGATCAAGGTCATCCACAAAAAGAATGGCGGAGTGAGTGCGGCAAGAAACACCGGACTGCAGGAAGCTCGTGGGGAATATATCACCTATGCGGACTCAGACGATCTTGTGGGAAGGACAATCTATACAGAGCTGATCGACGCTATGGAGCAAAACGGAACGGATAGCGCCTGCTGCAGCTATGAAGCCTTTACGGGGGCTGGTACAGAGCAGGGGATGGAAGGCAGCAGGACAGGAGTGCAAAAGGCAGCTGGCAGCAGTAGAAGCTGGGTGGAGACCTGTTGCGGCACGGAGGCGTTTAAGGTTTTTTTGAGAGAAAATAACTACGCACCTGTGGTGTGGAACAAGGTTTTTAAACGGGAGGTGCTGAAATCTGCAGAGGGGCTGTTTTTGTTTGAAAAAAATACGACCCTGGGGGAGGATGAAAAATGGCTGGCGGAGGTTTTCTGCGGCAGAGAGACTTCTGCCTGCTTTATTGCAAAGCCGCTGTACTATTGGAGACGGCGGGACAGCAGCGCGACCCATACAGAGAAGGATGGAATCACGAAAAACAATCTGGACAGTATCCGGGTGCAGGAGGAGCTCTTAGAGACTGTAAAAGTTCTGCAGGATGCAGAGCTGGAGGAGCTGTTAAAATGGAGATTGTATCTGGCTGTTATGGATGTTGTGAGGAAATGCTATAAGCGCAGAGATACGGAGAATTTTCGGTGCTACTATCAAAAGCTGAAACAAATCGGAAAAGTGCGCACATTTGGCGAATCCGGGACAGAAAAAACCCGGCGGCTGGTGTGGAGCGTCTTATTCCGACTGCGGGTTCTGTAAAGGGATGCCCTGCAATGGCGCGGGTGAACAGTAACATTTACGCAGAAATGATAGTGAAAATGAGAAAATTATGGTTTTCTTTTTGGTGGTGAACTGTTAGAATAAAGGATATCAGAAACGTTTGGAAAAACGCGAAAGAAAAGACAGGAAGGGGAATATTCCATGAAGAATTTTGACGTAGTTGCACTGGGTGAGCTGCTGATCGACTTTACCGAGAACGGCAAGAGCGCACAGGGCAATATGACTTATGAAGCAAATCCGGGCGGAGCGCCCTGCAACGTGCTGGCAATGTTGAACAAAGCAGGCCGCAAGACCGCATTTATCGGCAAAGTCGGACAGGATCTGTTCGGCAACAAATTAAAAGCAACCCTGGATGAGGTTGGCATCGACACTTCCAACCTGATCATTGACGAAGATGCAAGAACAACTCTGGCATTCGTAGAGACCTTCCCGGACGGCGACAGAGACTTCTCTTTCTACCGGAATCCCGGTGCAGATATGATGCTGCGCAAGGAGGATCTGCATGAGGATCTGATCCGCGATGCGAAGATTTTCCACTATGGCACACTGTCCATGACTCATGATGGTGTCCGTGAAGCGACCAAGAAAGCGATTGACATCGCAAAAGAAAGCGGCGCAATCCTTTCCTTCGACCCGAACCTGCGTCCCCCTCTGTGGAAGACCTTAGACGATGCAAAAGAACAGGTTGCATACGGTCTGTCCAAGTGTGACGTTTTAAAGATTTCCGATAACGAGATCCAGTGGTTCACCGGCGAAGAGGATTTCGACGCAGGTATCGCAAAGCTGCGTGAACAGTACAATATTCCGCTGATCATGCTGTCTCTGGGAAGAGACGGAAGCCGCGCTTACTACAAGGATCTGCGCGTAGAGGTGAAGCCTTTCCTGCAGGATTCCACCATTGAGACAACCGGTGCCGGCGATACCTTCGGCGGCTGCTGCCTGCACTATGTCCTGAAATACGGTCTGGACAACCTGGATGAGGAGAAGCTGACTGAGATGCTGACCTTTGCAAACGCAGCAGCATCCATCGTAACCACCAGAAAAGGTGCACTGCGCGTAATGCCTGAAGTGGAAGAGGTTGAGGCGTTTATCAAATCCAGAGCTTAAAAGGAACGGAATATGCTTTTTAATTCCCATATTTTTATGTTACTGTTTCTGCCGCTTCTGCTGGCAGGATGGTATTTTCTGAACTGGAAAAAGAAATTTCAACTGGCACAGGGATATCTGATCGGGATGTCCCTGTGGTTTTATGCGTATGCAAATCTGCAGTATCTGTGGCTGCTTCTGTTCAGCTGTCTGATAGGCTGGCTTCTGAGCTGTCTGCCTGAAAAAATTTTCTCGGAAAAAGGGAAAAAAGTGCTGACTGGTGTCGGATGTGTTTTTCATCTGGGGCTGTTGGGGTATTTTAAGTACAGCAATTTTTTCCTGGAAAATCTGAATACAGTATTTCATACGGACTTTCCGATGCTGCAGATCCTGCTGCCGGTTGGAATCAGTTTTTACACGTTTCAACAGCTGGCATACCTGATTGACCGGTGCCGGGGAGATGCGCCAAGGGACAGCTTTTTTGACTACCTGATATTTATGGTTTATTTTCCGCAGCTGCTGCAGGGACCGATTCTGCTTCGTTCAGAGTTTATGGGGCAGCTAAAGGAGCCGGAAAGGCGCAGGTTTCATGCAGAGCGGTTCTCGGAAGGGATCCAGTTTTTCGTGTTCGGTCTCGCCAAAAAAGTGCTGCTGGCGGATACGCTGGCAAAGGCGGTCAACTATGGATACAGCAATGTTTCGATGCTGGACAGCATTTCGGCACTGCTTCTGGCGGTCGGGTATTTGACGGAGCTGTACTTTGATTTCAGCGGCTATTGCGATATGGCGGTCGGTCTGGGCAAAATGATCGGTCTGGAGGTCGCAGAAAATTTCGATGCGCCGTTTCACTCTGCTTCGGTCAAGGAATTCTGGCGCAGATGGCACATGACGCTGGGACGGTTTTTTACAAGGTATGTATACATCCCCCTGGGCGGAAATCGGAGGGGGAAGATGCGGACGCTGTGCAATGTGATGATCGTTATGCTGCTTTCAGGGCTCTGGCACGGCGCGGCGTGGACCTTTGTGCTGTGGGGATTTTTACATGGAGTCGGGATGATCTGGGATAACCTGGAGCATCCGCATTTACCGAAAAAATGGATGCGGCAGGCAGCGACCTTTGCCTATGTTTGTATGACCTTCGTGTTTTTCAGGGCAGAGAGCATTGCGCAGGGGGTTGACGTTTTAAAAAGCATTGTCAGCCTGAAATGGAACGGCTTTGTGTTTCAGATGGCATCGGCGCTCGACATGACGGAATGTTACATTATCACAAAGGCGCTGTCGATGAAGCTGCCGGGACTACTTTCGTGGTTCTGGCTCGGAATTTTTGTTGTGCTGATTGCAATCTGTTTCCGGGTTCTTTCCGGAGAAAAAGTATCCGGCGTGGTTGCATTGCAGAGGCAGAAAGGCTATGGCAGGCTGTATCCGGTGCTTCTGGCGGTTTTGTTTACCTGGTCAATGATCTCAATGACAGGCGTGAGCGAGTATCTCTATTTTTCGTTTTAAAGGGAAAATGGCGGCAGTAGGATCTGTCCGGGACAGTGTGAGGAATGAGAGAAAAATTGAAAAATAAAATTTTTCAATCGCGAGATTTGTGTCTGCGCGCACTTGACACAAACTCGACATGCGCAAAAAGCGTGCGCAGAAATGAGCGGAAAGTATGGTAAATTCCAAATGGATTCGGCGTTTTGCGGTCTGGACGGCAGCGCTTTTAGCAGCGATCGCAGCAGTGGTAGTGATTTTTGACCCGTTTTATCATTTTCACGGTCCGCTGCCGGGGATGAAAGCAGTCGTAACGAAATCGGAATATCAGTGTATCGGCACAATACGGAATTTTTCTTATGACAGCGTGCTGGCAGGATCCTCTACAGCGGAAAACTATAACAATCACTGGTTTGACGAGGCATTTTCCTGTAGGACGGTCAAGGCGATCAAAAGCTCCGGGACGTGCGCAGATCTGAAATTTTATATGGATGAAGCGTTTGCGACGCACGATCTGAAAAATGTGTTTTACAGCCTCGATCTGTTTGCCTTGGACGGCGACCCGGAGACGAATTTTGTCAACGATTCGATGCCGCTGTATTTATATGATAAAAATCCGTTCAATGACGTGAAGTATCTGTTCAACAAGGATGTATTGTTTGAGGATATCCCGTATCTGCTGGCGATGAATTTCAGCGGGTACGACGATGGGATGTCTTATAATTTCTGGCAGTATAAAACCTTTTCTGAAGAAGAGGCGAGAAAGCATTACGAACAGTCGGAAGAGATTGCACCGATGCAGGAGCCGTCTGAGTGGCAGGCACGGGTAGAGGAAAATATTGGTTTGTTGACAGATATGGTAAAAAAGCATCCGGAGACAGTATTTTATTTTTTCCTGCCGCCCTATTCCGAGCTTTGGTGGGACAGCGTGTACCGGAGCGGGCAGACGGAGGAATATCTCTATGCCAGACAGGCGGCGATGGAAGCGCTGATTGCGTATGACAATGTGCAGATTTACGATTTTCAGACGGATGAGGATATTATTTTGAATCTGGATTATTACATGGATCCGATTCATTTTTCTGCGGATGTGAATCAGTTCATGGTCGTAAAAGCAAAGGAAGCCGATGTAGCATATCTGGTGACAAAAGAAAATCTGTCTGACCGGTGCAGTGCAATGCGCAGGCTGGCAGAGAAGATCACAAACAGGTAGCAGGAGTATTTACACGAGATATTTTCCAAACATTTTTAGGGTGTGATCATGACAGATATTTATCAGAAAGCTTATACGAGCATATATCCTTCCAGGCTTGGGGATATTTTGCTGGCGGCGGACGAAATCGGGCTTACCGGTTTGTGGTTTTTCGGGCAGAGCTATTTTGCAGATACACTTCCGGCAGAGCAGGTTGCGCAGGAAACGCCGATACTTGCACAGGCAAGGGAATGGCTGGACGAATATTTTTCGGGAAAAGAACCGGACTTTACACCGAAGCTGCATCCGATCGGATCGCCGTTTCGGCAGAAGGTATGGAGGATTTTACTGCAGATTCCCTATGGTCAGACGATGACCTACGGAGAAATCGCAAGCCAGATGGAAAAGCTGCAGAACCGGCCTCATATGTCTGCGCAGGCGGTAGGCGGTGCGGTGGGACATAACGGGATTTCAATCATCATTCCATGCCATCGGGTTGTGGGGACGAAGGGGAATCTGACAGGGTATGCAGGCGGACTTGACAAAAAGATGGCACTGCTTGAGCTGGAGCATGCCAATCGGAAAACTTATCCGGAAAATTTGTCGCTGTAATGAATATGCATATCTTCCCAGTCCATAAATAATACATAGAATACTTTTCCATATTGTGGGCTTTCTACAATTCTCCCATGATCCAGTACAGAAAGATAAGATCCGTCCGCCTTTCGAAGATGAAAATGAATATAGTCATTTTCATTTCCGCTGTCGATTTGTTCCCAAATGCTTGCTTCTATCTGCTGCTGCTCATCTTCACGAATCAGGTTGTGAAAACTCTTATTGGTGAGCCTGAAGAATTCATCCATACTTTGATATCCGGTCATAGAAAGAAATTCATGGTTTGCATAAAAAAGTTCGTCATCTTCCTTGTCTGCTCTGTATATGATAAATGCACCCGGAAGGTGTTCGGAGATATCTCTAAGTGCAAAGCCCAGCTGTTTGCGAACAACGGATTGAAGTTTCTTACTGTAAGACATACATCCATTTTTCCCGTGAAGCTTTATTTCATAGAGAGCTGCATCTGCACAGCGCATGAGCTGTGAAAGACTGGATGCAAAGGTCGGATATTCCGCATATCCAAGAGAAATATAAAATTGCTGCTCCCTTCCTCTGCATGAGAATGTTTTGGGAAGGCTGGTAAATTGCTGCAATTGCGCTTCTGCTTCTTCAAAGGTATAGTTAGGGAGAAGAACACAAAATTCGTCTCCACCGTTTCTTCCTAATATGGCATCAGATGGAAAAAAAGCTTTCATGCTGTCTGCAAGACATTTCAATGCCTTGTCACCATAACCGTGTCCATAGATATCATTGATAAACTTAAAGTCATCAATATCAAAAAGTGCAGCCACAAAATGAGTTTTCGGATTTTTAGCTATCATTTTCGCTGCCAATTCATCAAATCCATAGCGATTGTAAATATTGGTAAGGGAATCCGTGTGTGCCAGTATCTGGAATCTGTTTTTATTTTCTTTCGAAGTCAGCCATACACAGGTAAGAACGGACAGAAGTATAACGTTAGCAGTTAATATCACACTGGTTTTTGCTATTAATAAATTGTTTCGCCATCCACCTTGAGGAGCTACTTCAAACATCCATTCCTCTTCCCCTATCGTAAAAGTATAAGAAACCGGATTTATCAACGAATCATTTGATTGAGAAACAATGTTATAGGTATCACTCCAGGGAGCATCTGTCTTTGAAATTCTGTATTCATATCCAAAGCTGGAAAGTGCACTGACCGCGTCTGAGAAAATGTCGGGTACACGCAGGACAACAATGGTAAAGCCCCAGAAATATTCCAACCCGTTTTCATCCTTCAGGAAAATGGGATTGCGGACAGCAATTCCAGAGCCGCCCTGTTTCAATTTGAATGGTCCCTGGGTAATGATTGTATGGTTGTCCCTTGCATAACAGGAAATCTTTCCACGATCTTTATCATGGAGCAGATCAATTTTGCCTGCTTCATTTCCGGTGGACGGATAAATATCTGTCACAACACCATTCGGAGCAAGCTGCACGCTTTCAATAGAATCAGACATAAGATTTTCTGCAATCATGTCAAACTGGTTAAATTCTCCAGATTCACTGATCAAAATCTGTTTCAGAACATCCGTAACGTCTATCCCTTCTGTAATCTCATTTTTTATGCGTTCCCCATAGGTTGTTGCATTTAATAATGCTGTTGTATGGTTCTGTGCTGTTTCATGAGAGTCTACTTTGTATAGGATTATACCAACAAGGCATATACCCAGTAAGAAAACGATAAGCGGAATAAGTGTTTTTTGTTTCATCTAACATGCCCTTTTTTTCAGAGGTGTTTTGCAAGACCTCTGTTGATGTCAGTCATGGCGGCTGTTTTCATAGTATTTTCCCTCACATTGTGTTCCGTGTCAAGATTTCGTACAAGCTAAAATAAGAAGGAGAGCCAAAGCTTTTGGATACTGTTTTTGTCATTTTACAGAGCTCGCAGCGTTCACAAATTCTTCACAAAAAAATTAGCACTCACCTATTGTTATTGTGACGTTGGTTTTGTCTAGTTTCATATAGTCCCGTAACGCCCTAGTTACAAGGGTTTCACGGATTTTGAAAATTTGTAGCTGTTCATCAAAAATCGTCATTTTTCAGAAATTTGGGGTCAAAATTGGCGTCAGATAGCACACCAGAGAGAAAAATTAAATATTTTATAGACTATGGAACGTACACTTTTGGCGTTCCTTTTCTATTTCCAGTCGTTCAGAAATGGACGGCTTTTTTCATACCCAAAATCGAAAGGAGAAAGAAGAAATATGAATAAGCTAGTAAAGCGATTGCTGACAGGAACACTTGCTCTTGCAACCATTCTCACGGCATTACCAGTGACGGCGGTTCATGCTTCCGGCAATCAATATTGGACAGAATCAGCAGAACGTGTCGGCTACATTGAACACGTTATGAATGATGGTTCTATCAAATCTACATTCAATGAGGGACACATGAAAGTTGAGGGCGAAACTGCCTACTGCGTGGACATCAATACCAGTTTCAAGAATGGCTATAAAACACGCTCTGACGCAAGCTCCCGTATGAGTAGCGATCAGATTGCGGACGTTGCTCTTTCATTAGAGTACGTCAAGCAATATACCGCTACTCATACAGGACTGAATAACAACCAGAAGTATTTGCTGGAACAGTGTGTTGTCTGGCAGAGATTGAGTGAACAGCTCGGCTGGCAGTGTGACAACGTCAGAGCTTCTTATAATGAAATCTCACAGACAATACAAAATGAAGTGTACACTGGTGCGAAAGCATTTGTGAAAGAAAACAAAGGACGCTATGAATGTGGCGGTTACATTTATACTGGCGAAGGACAGGACATCGGACAGTTCTGGGCGAAGTTAAATGTGGGAAATGCAAAAGTCAAAAAGACTTCTTCCAATCCAACGGTCACAGATGGTAACGCCAGCTATTCCTTTGAGGGTGCGACATTTGGTGTCTATTCTGATAAGAGCTGTAACAGCCAGCTTGCCACACTTACTGCCGATGGAAACGGTGATACCAAAGAAGTTGAGGTAAAAGCCGGAACAGTTTACATCAAAGAGCTTTCTGCTCCAAAGGGTTACAAGCTGGATTCTACAGTCCATGCCTTAAATGTGGAAGTTGGAAAAACAGCGACATTGACTGTTACTGACACTCCAAAGGTCACAGAGACTTTGATTGATTTATTCAAAATTGACATGGAAACAGGAAAATCTACTCCACAGGGAACTGCTTCTTTAGAGGGTGCAGAGTTCACATGGAGCTATTATGACGGATACTACAATGCAGATAATCTACCTGCAAAAGCTACCCGTACATGGACAACCAAAACTGTTGCCGAAAAAGACAGTGATGGAACTATCCATTATGTATCCAGACTTGCCGACAGCTACAAAGTATCCGGCGACAGCTTCTATACACAGGACGGTAAAAATGTACTGCCACTTGGTATACTCACTGTCACAGAAACAAAAGCACCAAACGGCTACTTATTAGATGGTGCATATATGCAGGCTGACGGAAGTTCCGAACAGATTAAGGGAACATACCTTACACAGATTTCCGAAGATGGCGAACTTGCCGTACTTTCTGGAAGTAACCAGTATTCCGTATCTGACAAGGTTATCCGTGGCGGTGTAAAAATCCAGAAACGTGACCTTGAAACAAAGGATACCAAAGCACAGGGAAGTGCGACCTTACAGTACACAGAGTTCAACATCATTTCCTTAAATGATAATCCTGTACTGGTTGAGGGGAAATTATATAACAAGAATGAAACCGTAAAGAAAATTCAGACAGGCATTGACGGAATTGCTTCTACTTCTGCTGATTTACTCCCTTACGGAAATTACAGATTAGAAGAAAGCAAAGCACCAGAGGGTTACTTAACAGACGGTGCTAAAGCAATCGACTTTTCTATCACGGAAGATGGAAAAATCGTGGACTTGACCGACAAATCTCACTCTGTCTACAACCAGATTAAACGTGGCGATATTGAGGGTGTAAAAATCGGTGCAGGTACACACAAACGTCTTGCAGGTGTTCCATTCAGAATTACAAGCAAGACAACGGGAGAATCCCATATTGTAGTCACTGACAAAAACGGTCAGTTCTCCACTGCTTCAAGCTGGGCTTCCCATAAGGTCAATACTAATGCCGGAAAATCCAGTGAGGACGGTGTATGGTTTGGAACTTCTGAACCAGACGACAGCAAAGGTGCATTACTTTATGATACTTATGTGATTGAGGAATTAAAGTGTGATTCCAACGCCGGATTTAAACCTGTCTCTTATACACATCTGACGCTGCCGACGATCTTACGCGTGT
>ENA-OYYZ01000892-OYYZ01000892.1-human-gut-metagenome-genome-assembly--contig:-NODE-892-length-14331-cov-6.912511_pt1 | contig 14331 bp, 10 predicted proteins | sample MGYA00243256_ERZ653463 | MGnify/ENA primary metagenome ERZ653463 (study PRJEB26926, sample SAMN06165173) | human gut metagenome | biome: ENVO:00009003; feature: ENVO:2100002; material: ENVO:00002003... | reverse complement strand
GCTGGCTGCCGGTATTCCTTGCGGTCTATCCAGGCTTTTTTGCCTATGATGCGACGGAAGAGCTGCAGGAGGTGCTGACCGGACAGTATGTGACAAGACATCCCCTTTTACATGTACTGATGCTTGGAAAAACGGTAAGCGGCATTCAGAAGCTGACGGGCAGCTATAATAGCGGGATCGGTGTTTATGTGCTTGCACAAATGGCGATAATGGCGATGCTGCTTGGCTGGACCATACAGCAGCTTCGAACCAGGGCAGGACGAGTCTGCGGGCTGTTGTTCTACGGACTGTTCCCGGTCGTCCCGATGTATGTGCTGTGCACGAGCAAGGACACACCGTATACGGCAGGAATGCTGGCAGTGCTGGTGCTGCTGTGCAGGATGCAGCGTGGCGGATGCAGCAGGAGGGGAGAAGCTGAAGTTGCTGTTGCGCACGCGGACGTGGTATCATCGACAGCCAGCGCCGCTCGGTCAAAAGCTGTAGCAGACGCCGAAATGCCCAAAGCCGGTCATTTTCCCTTAAGCACCGCATCCCTCCCGGCACTCGCATTCGCCCTGCTGGTCATGGCAGTTTTCCGCAGCAATGGAGTGATCGTCCTTGTATTGTTTCTACCGATCCTGTTTTTTCTGGTACAGAAAAGCAGCCGGAAAAAGGCAGTGCTTTTGGCAGGCGTTGTTTTGGGGGCGTATGTTCTTTTACAGAGTGGCTTAAACATTGTCCTGAAGCCGGAGAGCACGAATGCGATGGAAAGCCTGACCGTGCCGATTCAGCAGCTTGCGCGGACGTGGAACTACAGCCCGGAGCTGTTTTTGGAGGAAGATCAGGAAACGCTGTTTGAAATTTTACCGGAGGAATCCCTGGCATTGTATCAGCCGAAGCTTTCCGATCTGGTAAAGGCGGGATTTGTGACGGAAAGCTTTCAGAACGATCCGGGCAAATATTTAAAGCTTTGGCTGAAAATCGGGATAAAAGCACCGGCAACGTACTTAAACGCCTGGCTTTTGACCTCCTATGGCTTCTGGTATCCGGGCGCGGATATTGATGTATACAATGGCACAAGATGCTACGAAAGCAGCTCTTATTTTTCCTGTGAAACGGAAGGACCCGGACGGCGGGATTCCAAACTGCCGTGGCTGGAGCATTGGTATGAAAACCTTTCCTGGACGGATACAGTGCACAAAATACCGGTCGTTTCCCTTCCCTTTTCGCCGGGAGCGCTGTGCTGGTGTTACGTGCTCGGCACACTGTTTTTGATCGCGTCCGGAAACTGGAGGAAGGCGGCGGTATTTTCACCGGTCTGCCTGAATCTTCTGACGGTGTTGTTAGGACCGACCTATCTGGTACGTTACGTCCTGATTTTCTGGTTCGCCCTGCCCCTTTACTTGTCAATCTGTGTCGGAGTGTGTTATACTTCTAAAGATAATGGGAAAAGTGGGAAATCCTGCGTAAAAGCAGATAAACAGGCTGCCGGGAATCTGCCGGATGGTTCCCTTTTCGGAAAGGCTTTTCATGAATCGAAAGATTAAAGCATATCAGGCAATTATTTATATCGTTCTGTTTTATCTGGCAGCGGTTCTTTTTTTGCTGGGACCGGGAAAACTGCTGGAAAAAGACAGGCTTCTGGCGGGTGCAGAAAATCCGGTCGGAACCGTGGAGGTGCGGGAGGATCAGCAGGTTCAGCAGGTGCTGATTGCAGAGGGCGATTATTTACGTTATCTGGAGCTGTATGTGACATCTCCAAAATCTGCCGGGGAGTATTATCATCTGCTCGTTTACGATGAAAATAACGAAATGCTGATTAACCGGGATTTTGAACTCAAAGCGGACGAAGTGCCCGGCTTTGTGCGGATTCCGCTGGGAATCGATACGACGAGGGGGACGGCTTATGTCTGGCAGCTGCAGGGTAAGTCGGAGCCGCTGGAGCTTTCTTATGAAAATACAGGGGAAACGGGGCTGACCTGCTTTGGCAGCTATTATGTCCTCGCAGACAGCACTTCGACTCAGATGGAGACACAGAATATTGTCATGCGTCTGGTCTACACCGACAAGCCGTCCGCGGCAGTGATGAAGATTTTAAAGACAATACTGTGCGTTGCAGCGGCAGCTTTTATCCTTGCTGCGGTATATCTGAGTCCGAAACAGCCAAAACTCAACAATAAAATCACATGGCGCTTTGTCCACTGGGTGACAGCCGGACCTTTGATTACTGTGGGCACGGCAGTTTTGCTCTGGGAGGTCTATGGGCGCAGGGCATTTGGAGGCAAACCGGACGACCTGATCGTGTACGGACTTGGAATCGCTCTGTTTTTTGCATTTTCTGCCTGGGTGCTTTTTTCGCGGCGTGGCAGCAAATACCATCCACCGTTTGAAGAAATGCTGACAGAGCAGGGGATGGACTGGCTGCAGGCGGCGGCGTTTGCCGGTGTTTTGCTGGGCGGCATTCATTATATGAACGCGCTGTACCAAAACCAACAGAACCTCGCGTATCGGGAAGTGCTTTCGTGGGCGGCGTTTCTGATTCTGACGATGGTATCTCCTGCAGTTCTGTTTTCCAAAAAGGGCGGACGGCGGGCACTGATCGGCCTGATCGCCGGTGGAATCTGGTATGTAGTGCAGTCGCTGACGCAGAAGGAAGCCCTGCAGACCAACGAGCTGCTTGGCAAACAGATTTTTCTGGAAGCGCTGATCGTCTTTTTCTTCGTTCTGATTCTGGCAGAGCTGGCAGCACGAATCCGCGCCAAAAAGCTGGTCGAGGGCAGTGTCAACCGCATTTATACGGCAGTGCTGTTTGGATTTATGGCGCTTTTGGTGATTTTCAGAAATACGCGCCTCTGGCCGATTTATCTGGCGGTCGTATTTGCACTTTACTATGTTTTTTATCTGGGCTGGAACAAAAAGAAACACCTGTTGAATAACTTCTGCAATGGCGTGATGTTAAACTTTGCACTGGCAGTCGTGTTCGCATTTGCGAGAAGACCGTTCCGTGCGTGGGTGTATTCGAGATATAATTTTGTTTTTCACACTGTAACGATTACAGCAACTTATCTGACGTTGGTGCTCTGCGTGCTGACGGTGCGGCTGTTCGTTAAACTGTCGGAGGGCATGCCCCAAAACAGCACAAAAAATGCCAAAGGGATGAAGCATAAGCCGCTCCGCAAAAAGGATGCGAAAAACAGCTGCCCCGCGGATTTGTGGGGAACGTTTTTGCTGTACGGAATCGCAGTTTCGCTGCTGTTTTTAACGCTGTCGAGAACCGGCTATCTGGCGGTGCTGGTAATGACCGCAGTGCTGCTGATTTTTGTGCCGGTGTTTGTATACAGACAGAAAATCCGGGAAATTTTCCGGGCGCTTGTCTATATGATTGTAGCGTTTGTGATCTGTCTGCCGATGACCTATTCCGGCATCCGGCTGCTTCCGGCACTCTATAACGATCCGTATCTGTATGAGATCGAGGATTCCGCATCCGCGATTCACAAGGACGATCCGAAGGATTCTGACGCCTATATGTCGGTCTCCTATTTCAAATATGTCATAGAAAATAAGCTCCTTTCGGATGCTTCCGAGCTGACGGAACAGACAGAGCTTTTCTGCAATGCAGTGACCGGTAAGCCTTCTGTAAAAAATGACGTGCTGGTAGCGTCTGCGCAGGATGAGGCAGGCATGTCGGACGCAGAGGATTTTTCCAACGGACGTCTGGAAATTTTCCGGTCGTATATGGACAACTGGAATGCGACGGGACATACGGAAATGGGCGTTTTGCTGCCGGACGGCTCCATTAGCGTCCATGCCCATAACACCTATCTGCAGGTCATCCATGATCACGGACTTATTGTCGGCATTTACTTCCTGTGCTTCGGAGCCGGAAGCATCTGCCTGATGTTTGCATATGCGATTAAAAAGATTCGGGAGGACGCATATGCTGTACTGCCGCTGGCTGTCATGCTCGGCTTTTGCGTCGCGGGGCTGGTGGAATGGCTGTTCCATCCCTGCAATCCGCTCGGATTTTCCGCGATGGCGCTGCTTGCACCCCTGATGAGCTTTTCCCCCCGCAGACATGCCGCCTGACGGGATACCACGATAAATGAGGAAGAAAGAAATGCAAGGCAAAAAGAAAAAACCCTTTAATTATCAGCTGTTTTATCGCAGGACAGCGTTAATTGTATACGATATTATCAGTGTAATCGCCGCCAGCTATCTGGCGATCCTGATCCGGTATGATTTTGACGTGAGTACAGTACCGGCAGCGTTTTTGCTGCCGATCCGCCACTTTTTGCCCATCGGGATTGTTATCGCACTGTTCGTATTTTATCTGTTCCGTCTTTATCACAGCCTGTGGGCATTTGCAGGCGAGACAGAGCTTCAAAACCTTGTGATGGCATGTCTTGTGACGAGTGCGGTCAACGGCGCAGGGATCAACCTGTTCCGAATGGAGGGAAAAGCAGTTCCGGACAGCTATTATTTTCTGTATTTCTTCTTCCTGCTGACCTTTTTGTTTGCCAGCCGTTTTTCCTACCGTTTTTTCCGCAGCCGCAAGCACAAGCTGCAGAACCGCAAAAACAGCATTTCTGTCATGATCATCGGTGCCGGCGAGGCGGGCAATACGATCATCAAAGAAATCGTTTCCAGCAACTTCTCTACAATGGTGATCCGTTGTATTATCGATGACGATAAAAATAAATGGGGACGCTTCATTCAGGGCATCAAGGTGGTCGGAGGCCGCGACAAGATCATAGAGTCCGCAGATTTATACGATATTGATGAAATTTTCCTGGCGATCCCCTCTGCGTCTCCGGCACAGATTAAGGATATCCTGGAAATCTGTAAAGAGACAAACTGCAAGCTGCGCAGCCTTCCCGGACTGTATCAGCTCGTAAACGGTGAAGTCAACGTCAGCAAGCTGCGGGACGTCGAGGTCGAAGACCTGCTGGGCAGGGAACCGATCCGCGTGGATATCGATTCCATTCTGGGATATGTGCAGAATAAGGTTGTGCTCGTTACAGGCGGCGGCGGTTCCATCGGAAGCGAGCTGTGCCGTCAGATTGCCGGTCACAAGCCTGCGCAGCTGATCGTGTTTGATATTTATGAAAACAATGCCTACGACCTGCAGCAGGAATTGAAGGAAAAGTATCCGGAGCTGAATCTGGTGGTTTTGATCGGCAGCGTGCGCAACACGAGCCGGATCAACTATGTGTTTGAAACGTATCATCCCGATATTGTGTACCATGCAGCAGCGCATAAGCATGTGCCGCTGATGGAGGACAGCCCCAACGAGGCGGTCAAAAACAATGTATTCGGCACCTGGAAAACCGCTATGGCGGCGGCACAGAACCACACGAAAAAGTTCGTCATGATTTCGACAGACAAGGCGGTGAACCCGACGAATATCATGGGTGCGAGCAAGCGAATCTGCGAGATGATCGTGCAGACGTTCAACCGCCATTATGAGACGGAGTTTGTAGCAGTTCGTTTCGGCAACGTGCTCGGCTCCAACGGAAGCGTTATTCCGCTGTTTAAAAAACAGATTGCGGCAGGAGGTCCGGTAACAGTTACGCATCCCGACATCATCCGGTATTTCATGACCATTCCGGAGGCAGTGTCTTTGGTGCTGCAGGCGGGCGCCTATGCAAAGGGCGGAGAAATTTTCGTTCTGGATATGGGCGAGCCGGTCAAAATCCTGGATCTTGCAAAGAACCTGATCCGTCTGTCCGGTTATCGTGTCGGTGAAGATATCAAAATCGTCTTTACCGGTCTGCGCCCGGGAGAGAAGCTTTATGAAGAGCTTCTGATGAAGGAAGAAGGACTGCAGGATACGGACAATAAGCTGATTCATATCGGCAGACCGATCGAGCTGGACGAGCGGCTGTTCTTTCAGCAGTTAAAGCAGCTGGAAGAGGCATCTAAAGAAGAAAATAAAGATATCCGGCCGCTGATTCATGAGGTCGTGCCGACGTATCATTATCAGGAGAAGCGATGAACATACATCATATTGGGTATCTGGTAAAAAAAGGTCCGAAAGCACAGGCGGCATTTGAAGCGCTTGGATATATTGCAGAGGGCGAATGGACGCATGACGAAATTCGCAAGGTGGACATCCTGTTTTTGCAAAAGGACGGCTACCGGATCGAACTGGTGAGCCCGTATGCGCCGGATTCCGTGGTTTCCGGGCTGATCAGGACCTACAAAAATGCACCCTATCATCTTTGATACGAAGCAGAGAATTTTGAAAAAGAGCTGGAAGCGCTGGAAGGAAACGGCTACATCAGAATCGACGAGCCAACGCCTGCTCCGGCCATCGGCGGACGCAGAGTAGTATTTCTCATGCACCCGGCGGCAGGTATGCTGGAGCTTTTGGAAGAAAAATAAGCTTGAAATAAGAAAGAGGTAACGAGATGGAAAGAAAACGGATTTATCTGTCCTCCCCCACAATGCACGGAGAAGAGCAGGCCTTTGTACAGAGTGCATTTGATACGAACTGGGTAGCGCCCCTTGGTCCCAACGTGGATGCCTTTGAAAAGGAGATGGCAGACTATATTGGCGGCGGGTGTGCGGCGGCTCTGTCTGCAGGAACCGCAGCGATCCATCTGGCAGTGATCCTGGCGGGCGTAAAAGAAGGGGATGTTGTGTTTGCACAGTCCCTGACGTTTGCTGCAAGCGTAAATCCTGCCTGCTATGAAAAGGCAAAGCCTGTCTTTATCGATTCAGAACCCGACACTTGGAATATGGATCCTGTCGCTTTGGAAAAAGCCTTTGAAAAATATCCGCATCCGGCAGCTGTCATCGCTGTGCATCTGTACGGAACACCTTCCAAAATCGACCGCATCCGCGACATCTGCAAAAAGCATCAGGTTCCGCTGATCGAGGATGCTGCGGAAGCGCTGGGAAGCTCCTTCCAGGGTCAGAAGCTTGGTACCTTTGGGGATTATGGAATTCTTTCTTTTAACGGCAACAAAATCATCACCTCCTCCGGCGGCGGTATGCTGCTGTGCAGCGATGAAGCAAAGATTAAGCGCGCCCGTTTTCTGGCAACCCAGGCAAGGGATCCCGCCCGCTATTATCAGCATTCCACCATCGGCTATAACTACCGGATGTCTAACGTGGTAGCCGGAATCGGAAGAGGACAGCTGTTGCACCTGGAAGAGCATAAAGCAAGGAAAAATGAGATTTACAGACAGTATAAAGAGGCATTTGCGGATATCGAAGCGATCACGATGAATCCGATGAATCCAGACGGAGACGCAAACAACTGGTTGTCCTGCATGACGATCGCACCGGACTGCAGCGTGACGCCCGATCAGGTGATGGATGTCCTGGCAGAGTACAATATCGAGACGCGCCCCATCTGGAAGCCAATGCATTTACAGCCTGTTTTTGCAGACTGCGATTTCATTCAGGTTAAGGAAGGCAGGAGCGTTTCGGAGGATATTTTCAATCGCGGTGTCTGCCTGCCCAGCGATATCAAAAATACACCGGAGGATATGGAGCTGATTATCTCCCTTATCCGTAAGGTATTTGAAAAATAGGAAAAGAATATGTATGCAAAGTATATGAAACGGCTGCTGGATATCCTGCTATCGCTGACGATCCTCATAGTGCTGAGCCCACTTCTTCTGGTGCTGTGTATTCTGGTGCGCAGCAAGCTGGGCAGTCCGATTTTCTTTAAGCAGGAGCGCCCGGGACTGCATGAGAAAATTTTCACAATGTATAAATTCCGCACGATGACGGACAAACGCGACGCCGAGGGAAATCTTCTGCCGGATAAGGACAGGCTTACCAAATTCGGAAAGCTTCTGCGGGCAACGAGTCTGGACGAGCTGCCGGAGTTTTTCAACATTTTAAAAGGGGACATGAGCTTTATCGGTCCGCGTCCGCTCCTGGTTTCGTATCTGCCGTATTATACGGAAACAGAGGCTCTGCGCCATACAGTGCGTCCCGGACTGACAGGTCTTGCACAGGTGTCGGGACGAAATTTTCTGGACTGGGACAGACGGCTTGCGAAGGACGTGGAGTATGTAAAGGGACTTTCCTTCCAAATGGATTTGAAGGTTTTATTTTTGACCGTCAAGGTAGTCTTCGACCGCTCGGACGTCGCAGAGGATACCAGTCAGGCGGAGGGCAATTTTGCCAGGATCAGGCAGGAGCGGCTTGACAGAACCGGAAGGCTGGAGGCCTGAAGAAGACAGAGCATAATCTGCTCGGAAAGAGGATTCGTATGATCAATATCCTGATTTTAAGCGCCGGCACGAGAGACAAGGTCGTGCAGTATTTTAAAGAAGCCCTTGCCGGAAAAGGAAAGGTAATCGCAACGGACTGCAGCCCCTACGCACCCGCCATTTATGAAGCGGACGAATATGTGCTGGTGCCCAGGATCACAGAGCCCGGTTATCTGGACAAAATTCTTGAGATCTGCCGGGAAAAACAGATCACGGGCGTACTTTCCCTGATCGACCCGGAGTTGTCTCTTCTTGCAGACAATAAAGAGCGTTTTCTGGAGGTCGGAACCGTGCCGATCGTGCCGGACGCAAAGCAGGTGGATATCTGCTTCCATAAATATGCGATGTATGAAGCCTGCAAAGCACTCGGCTTTGCGACGGGACGCTGCTTTCTGGATCGGAAGGAATTCTATCATGCGGTGGAAAACGGCGAGCTGACCTATCCGGTTTTTGTCAAGCCGGAAAGCGGAAGCGCGAGTCTGGACATTCATATGGCTCAGGATCAGGAGACAGTGGAATTTCTCTGCGGCCGTGAGGACGGACTGATGATTCAGGAGTTCATGAACGGACAGGAATACGGTGCAGACGTCTACATCGATATGCTCAGCGGCGAAGTAGTTTCTATTTTCGTTAAGAAAAAGTTGAAAATGCGTGCAGGAGAAACCGATAAGGCGGAATCCTTCCAGGAGGAAAAGCTGTTCGCCCTGATTACAGATTTTGTAAAGAAAATGGGCTTTCGCGGTATTATCGATATCGATCTGTTTGAAATCGACGGAAACTGGTACATTTCCGAGGTTAATCCGAGATTTGGCGGTGGTTATCCCCATGCATGGGCCTGCGGCGTGCGCGTGCCGGAAATGATTGTCAGAAATCTGGAAGGACAGACAAATGTTCCGGAAATCGGAAATTATCCGGTTGGGAAGATCATGATGAAATACAATGAGATTATGGTTCGCTGACAAAAAGCTGCAGCAGAAACGAGGAAGGATGAAACAAAGCGTACTGGTGCTTGGAAACAGCGATTCCGGGCTGTATGATTTCCGAAAAGAAGTGCTGATGGCGCTGATGCAGGAGGGCTATGAGGTCCATGTGTCGGTGCCGGATACCGGGTATTTGGAAAAAATCAAAAAACTGGGCTGTATCTGTCATGAGACGGTGATGGAGCGCCGCGGTATGAATCCGTTGAAGGACGGAAAGCTGCTTTTATTTTACAGAAAGCTGTTAAAGACCATCCATCCGGCGGCGGTGCTGACCTATACGATTAAACCGAATATTTATGGCGGTGTGGCGTGTCGACTTGCAAAGGTACCTTATCTGGTCAACATTACAGGCCTTGGAACGACACTGGAGCATGATGGAGCGTTACAGAAGCTGATCGTTTTACTGTATCGGACAGGAATGTCCGGCGCGGGCTGCGTCTTTTTCCAGAATGAGCAGAATCTGGCGTTCATGCGGCAGAAGGGCTGTCTGAAAAAAAGGACGAAAACCCGGGTGATCTCCGGCTCCGGTGTCAACCTGGAGGAGCATCCGCCGATGCCCTATCCGAAGGAAGATACCGTCCGTTTTGTATCGGTTATGCGGATCATGAAGGATAAGGGAATCGAGGAGCTGCTGGAAGCGGCAAGACGGATCCATGAAAAGCATCCGGAAACGGTATTCGAGCTGCTGGGCGCCTACGAGGAAGAAACGCGGGCGCGCTATGAGCCGATGATTGAGGACTTGCAATCCAAAGGGATTGTGCGTTATTATGGTTACCGGGACGATATGCCGGAGTTTTACCGGCATTGTCAGGCGGTAATCCATCCGTCCTATCACGAGGGCATGTCGAATGTCCTGCAGGAGGCGGCAGCGACCGCAAGACCGGTGATTGCCAGCGATATAAACGGTTGCCGGGAGATTTTTGAAAACGGTGTTTCGGGGCTTGCATTTTTACCCCAGAATGCGGACAGCCTGACAGAGACCATCGAGAGATTCCTTTTGCTGGCTCCGGAGGAACGGGCCGAAATGGGACGTCAGGCGAGAGCCTATGTGGAGGCGCATTTTGACCGCAGACAGGTCGTAACAGCGTATCTCGAAACGCTGGGGAGCCTGATTGGGGCAACCAGATGTTAAAAAAGAAAAACCATATAGAAAAGCGCAGGAAAGCGAGGATATGAAAATGGATTTATATGAAAAGATTTTGGCAGGCGAGGAAAAACTGTCGTTGGTAGGTCTTGGTTATGTAGGCATGCCGATCGCAGTCGCATTCGCCAGAAAGATCAAGGTAATCGGCTACGACCTAAACGCAGAAAAGATCAAACTCTATCAGTCCGGCATTGATCCGACCAACGAGGTTGGAAATGATGTGATCCGCCAGACGGAAGTGGAGTTCACTGCAGATGAGACAAAGCTGCGGGAAGCAAAATTCCATATCGTAGCAGTTCCTACTCCTGTAAACGATGACCATACGCCGGATCTGACCCCGGTAGAGGGTGCAAGCAGGATTCTGGGACGGAACCTGACAAAGGGCAGCGTTGTCGTATTCGAGTCTACCGTATATCCGGGCGTAACCGAAGAGGTATGCGTGCCGATTCTGGAAAAGGAATCCGGACTGGTATGCGGTAAGGATTTCAAGATCGGTTATTCTCCTGAACGGATCAACCCCGGCGACAAGGTACACCGTCTGGAAACCATCACAAAGATCGTTTCCGGTATGGATGAGGAAACGCTGGATACTGTTGCAAAGGTTTATGAGCTGGTTGTAGAAGCCGGTGTATACCGTGCAGAATCCATTCAGGTCGCAGAGGCTGCAAAGGTAATCGAGAACAGCCAGAGAGATATCAACATTGCGTTCATGAATGAACTTTCTATTATCTTTAACAAGATGGGCATCGACACGCAGAGCGTATTAAAGGCAGCAGGAACCAAATGGAATTTCCTGAAATTTTATCCCGGTCTGGTGGGCGGACACTGCATCGGTGTCGATCCGTATTATCTGACCTACCGCGCAGAGCAGATGGGCTATCATTCCCAGATCATTCTGTCCGGCCGCCGCATCAACGACGACATGGGCAAATATGTCGCAGAAAACATTGTGAAAAACCTGATTCGCGCAGATATCGCGGTAAAGCATGCGAAGGTTGCGATCCTTGGCTTTACCTTCAAGGAGAACTGCCCGGATACCAGAAATACAAAGGTTATCGATATTGTAAAAGAGCTGCGCGAGTACGGCATCGAGCCGGTGCTGGTGGATCAGACCGCAGACCGCGCAGAGGCGAAGCGTCTCTATGGAGTAGAGCTGCAGGATATGAGTGCTGTAAAAGATGTGGACGCGCTGGTTATTGCCGTATGCCATAAGGAATTTGAAGGATTGGATCAGGCAGCGATTGAAAGCTTCTTTAATCCGACAAACGGCAAAAAAGTACTTGTAGATGTTAAGGGCATCTTAAATCGCAAGGAATGGACACGTGATGACTGCCTGTACTGGAGATTATAATCAGAGGTGTAAATGATCCGAAAATGGAAAAAATTCCCGTTTTCCTGGCTGCTTCCGGTGCTGTTTTTTGCAGCACTGTGGCTGCTTGGAACAACGGGGATCTATAATGACAGCAACCAGTATATTGCGATGCACATTCACCGGGAGCCGCTGTACTCTTTCTTTTTGTGGATTTTCCGCAGCCTGTTTGGGGAGACAAAGTATCTTGATATTGTGAGATTTCTGCAGAACGGACTGGCGGCGTTTTCCGTGATCTGGCTGGCGGAGAGCCTGAAAAAACGATTTGACTTCGGACAGTGGATGGAAGCGCTGGTGTGCCTGATCTTACTGGCGCCCCACATTATCACACCGGTGTTTTCTGCGAGCGGATTGGTTTTGTCGAACGGCGTCATCAGCGAAGCGCTGGGACTGCCGCTGTTTTATCTGTTTACGGCGCAGTGCATGAAGATGGTGTATACAAGACAGCGGGGAGCAGCTTTATCCTCCCTGCTGTTATCCTTATTTTTGTCTCTGGTACGCGGACAGATGATGTTCACGATCCTGCTCTGGCTGGTGTTTGCAGGGGCAGTCGTGATCGTAGAAAAAAAGAAGCTGGCGAAACGCCTGTTGATTTGTGTCGTGTGCACTGCGCTGGCGTTTGGCACAAGGACGCTTCTCGTAAAAAGCTACAACCTTGTTTTTAACGGATATTTTATCAATAATACGTTTGGAAGCGTCGGACTGCTCGCAAACATTCTGTATGCGGCGGACGAAGAGGATGCCGAAAGGATTGCCGATCAGGACGCAAGAGTTATGTTTGAGCTTTCCTATCGCCTTGCAAAAGAACAGGGTGCGACGTATCAGGATGCGCCGGAGGGCTTTTTCAACCGGGCAGCGCATCTGGAAAAATGGCATGACGCAATCAAGTTTGAAATGATCGAAGAGCCCTGGAGACAGCTGCATGACAGGGAGGGCTTTATAGACTACATTCCTGAAAATGTGGAATCCGACCGGATTGCGGAAACTATCGTGAAATCCTTACTTCCGGCAGTTCTGGGCAGATGGCTGTATGATTATCTGGCGCTCGCCTGCTACGGACTGATCCGGTCCATCGCAGTCGTACACCCGCTGCTAAACTGGTATGCGCTGACGGCGTACCTCGCCTATATCGTGCTGACTGCCCTTGCATGGAGGAAAAATCACAATTCCAACGCGGTCTGGCTGGCGACATTTTCCCTGCTGGCTGTGTTAGCAAACGTATTTGCTACCTCCATGATCATCATGTGCCTTTCCCGCTATGTGATCTATGGATTGCCGCTGTTTTATGTCAGCGGACTGATGCTTTTGTACGAACTGGCGGGTGGAAAAACCGCAGGTGAACTTAAACATTGATTAAGATTCTATGAAGTCCGTTGCAGATTGGCTGCAAAGGGGATATACTGAAGCTGTCTTAATGGAAACAGGCATGAGGAGGAATGAATGTATGAAACGGTTATCAAAAGTATCATGCGGTCTGCTTCTGACAGCATCCCTGCTGATTGGAGCAATGCTTTCAGGATGCGGGCAGACGACAGATTATACAGCAGAGATCAAGGAATATCAGAACAAGCTGGAATCCCTTGCGGCGGAGAATGAAGAATTAAAGGCGCAGCTGGGCATTACCGAGACCCAGAGCGCTGAAGAGACCCCGACTGCTGCAGAGACAGAAAATCAGTCTCAGGAGATGGTGTCTGAAAACCAGACGACGGAAACCGACGTCCAGCAGGCAGAGAATACGGATAACTCCGGGGACGAAATGAAGATCCTGGTGCTTGGAGACAGCATTTGGGGCAATTATCGGGATGATACCGGTGTGTCCGCACGCCTTGCAGCATGTCTTGCTCAAAAAGGGAAAAATGCGACGGTCTATAACGGTGCCATCGGCGGCACCCGCGCAACCATCAGCCCGGACGATAATGAATACCAGTTTGGTCCTGCCAGTGACTGCTCCCTGGGAAAGATGATCTCTATTCTCCGTGGAAATACGGATGTAGAGATGCTGCAGGGCAAGGCTGCCTATGACGACATCAAAGCTGTGATGAATGTCAAGGATCAGATCGATGTGGTAATTTTGTCCTATGGTATGAATGACTTCTTGGCACAGGCTCCGATCAACAACTCGGACAGACCCTGGACGGGCTTTGGGACGGCGTTAAGCGAGGGCGTAAAGGGAGTTCGTTCTGTTTTCCCACAGGCACAGATTTTGATCATATCCCCCAACTATGCGTCCTATTTTCCGATCCCGGTTCAGAATATGGGAGAAAAGGCACTCTACAATTATGCGAGCATTGCCTGTGACGTTGCAGTCGGTCAGGGAACGCTGTGCGTGGATGCTTACGACAATCTCGGAGTGGATGCCTATAATGCAGATGAATATCTGGAAGACGGCATTCACTTAAATGAAAAAGGAAGAAGCCTGTATGCGAAGACCATCGCATCCTGCCTGCTCTACGGAACAGAGGGTCAGATCTCGGGAAACAATATCGCTTCCTTCAACTGATTGGATCGGATATCAGGGGCAGAAGGACAAAAATACTTCCGGATCATGGCGCAATCCGCGGATCGTTTATCCGAAATAATAGAATGCACGCTCTGCGAGCATTCTATTATCATGAATAAAAAAAACGG
>ENA-OYYZ01000858-OYYZ01000858.1-human-gut-metagenome-genome-assembly--contig:-NODE-858-length-14731-cov-4.122854_pt1 | contig 14731 bp, 11 predicted proteins | sample MGYA00243256_ERZ653463 | MGnify/ENA primary metagenome ERZ653463 (study PRJEB26926, sample SAMN06165173) | human gut metagenome | biome: ENVO:00009003; feature: ENVO:2100002; material: ENVO:00002003... | reverse complement strand
CGAGATTTCTGCCTGTCTCGTGGGCTCGGAGATGTGTATAAGAGACAGGCATAGGAATATTCCGACCCGTCGTTAAACGTGGAGGTAACCTGAACCACCGGGTCCTGAAGCCCAAACTCATCCAAATTATAATCGTCCGCATCGCCAATGAGTTTTTCCGCCGTGAGTGTGTACCCGTATTTCGCCGCCGAGTTCACAGCCGTATCCAATACCGGATACACATCGGGATCGAGCCCATCTACGGAAAAGAATACACTGGATGATTCATCCGAATCTTCACTGGATTCGTCCGAAGACTCTTCTTCGGACGTTTCCTTTACCTCTTTCGGACGCAGCGTAAAGGATGTATTCTGATTGACCACATCAATATGATCTACATCAGACGCTTGCTTGCTCAAAAGCGTAATCGTGTCATCCTCTTCTTCGCTGCTTTCCTCACTACTACTGTCAGATTGGCTGCTGTCCGTCGTGTCGCTGGTTTCCGTGGGCGGTATAAGTAAAAGCACCGCGGTGGAAACCCCTAACACGATCAAAACCAACAGGGTAATCAGGAGGCTCTTTTTGGCCTTGGTCATCGGTTTTTTCTCTTTCTTGCTCATGCGCTTACAAGTGCCTCCTCTTGAGCCATACCACAACGCCCACAATCAGCAGCACCGCGGGAATTCCAATGGTAAACACCCAGAATCCCAGGAAGTTGCACATAGCCAGCGTTGCCGTAATATCCGAAACATTGGTCTGTATGCGGGCACTGGTAACTTTGTTGCTGCTCGCGGAATAATCCGTCAGATACAGGAACATATCATTCATGTAATCGCGGTTATCAAACGTGGAAGATTCCAGGAAGCTCTGTACCAGCATCGTGGTGCTACCGGCGACAACCACCGAGCGCAGCAATGTATTTCCATCGGAATCCTGCACCCATTTCTGGCCCATCGCCATGGTGTAATACTGCTGGGTACCACCTGCTTCTGTGGTATTACCTTCTTCATCCACCGTCACCTTCTGAGCGCTGTCATACGTTCCCATCAGGGGATAGGTAACGACACTGTTGGACGAATTAAAGACAATGTTAACATTGCAGCTGGCAGGCGTCAGCAACAGGTCATAACTTTCGTTATTACCAAAGGTGATCTGATCTTCTGCTTCCGCATCCCCTTGCAGGTAGTTAGAAAGCACGTACGTATTGGAAGAACTGATCATATGGCTTTCATCGGTTTCTTCCAGCATGGAACCATAGTCCACCGACAAGCCCCATTCTTCACAGAAGGTATTCAGGTTCGGCAGCTCGGTCTGCGTCGGATGGCAGGAAATAAAGATCGCACGGGACAGTTCGACCTCTTCATCTGCCAAATAATCGTCGAACTTCTGCAGTTCATCCTGGGTGTAGTCCGTGTTGGGCGCCGCCAGGATGAGCAGCTGTGCTTCTTCGGGAATATCTTCCGTCATGGAGTTAAATTCCTGAATTTCAAAATTGTTTTCTTCCAGCAAATCGTAAAGGGCCGTAATATTGCCGCTTTCCGACGACATCATTTCCTGATGCCCGGTTTCTACAGCTGCGATCGGAACCCGTTCCAACGTAACCTGGTTAATGGCATTTGTCAAAGCCGAGTCTACCATACTGTAGGTAGTTATTTCGTATGTGCTGGAATCCTGTTCCACAGAGAACAGGTCCGTCACCGACAAGGTACGATGGCGGCGGGCCGATTCGATCAGAACCGAACCGGTGTCCAGATTTTCCGAACTATATTTGCTGATAAAGCCGGGGTTTGCATCGGGATCAATATACTGCACGGAAATATAGCTGTTTTCCGCTGCAAACTTTTCGGCCAAATAACCCACCTGGCTATACTTCAGACCATACGAGGAGTAGGGAACATCGCCCATAATATCTTCTTCGGAACCAATGATATAGATGGTAACGTCTTCTTTTACATTGGCAGCCACTTCTTTGGCGTCTTCCGAAAGCGTATTTACTTGTTCACTGGTCAAGTCAAAGCTCAGCGCGGGGAAACGTTCTACCAATAGTCCAAACATGACGTTGAACAGAATGACAACCGCTACAAAAATGCACGAAAAAGCGGTAGCCATTCCACTGTGCTTAAATTTGGAGCTGGTGAGCTTTTTGCGCAGTTTTCCCTTTTCGGATTTCTTCGCTTTTTTTGCCTTTTCGGCTTTTTTCTCCGCTTTTTTAGCCGCCGCTTTTTGCGCTTTGCGTTCGGCTCTATCGGGAGTTTCGTCCTTGGCAACCAGGTCTAGCTCTTTTTTGCTGTCCTGGTTCTTGTCAGTTTTATTCATGAACATCTATCCTCCCTTTAGCGATATCTTCTGCTTTCGATCTTCCGAGTGGTAAAGAACACAAAAACCGCCATTACGCTGATAAAGTATACCACACTCGAAAGGTTGAACTGTCCCTGCGTAAAGGGATCATAACGGCTTTCAAAAGAGATCCATGTAACGACTTCGGCAATCCACGTACCGCTAACCGACGAGCTGATCTGCCCGATAATAACCAGCAGAATGGAGACAGCAAAAGTGCCAATAGCCGCAATAATCTGGCTGACGGTAAGGCTGGAAATAAACACACCGATGGCAATCATAGCGCCGCCATACAGCAGCGTGCCAACGTAGTTGCCCAAAATTTCCGTCCAGTTCGGCGCTCCAAAGAACGTGATTGCCACCGAGGGGAGAAGCGTACCGGTAATGGCCACAAAAAACACAAAGAAGGCTGCCAGGAATTTCCCCATCACAATGCTTAGCACACTAACCGGCGCTGTAAGCAAGGCCTGGTCGGTCTTATTTTTCTGATCATCGGAGATCGTCTTCATGGTCAGGATCGGAATGATCATCATGCAGTACGACAGCATGTAGCTATATACATACGGGATATTCGACGAACTGCCAGCCAGCATGACAATGTAATACCAATAGCCAAACAATGCCAGCAGCACCGCAATACACACATACCCAATGGGGGAAGTAAAATAGGAGCGAATTTCGCGTTTCAGTACCGCTTTCATTCTTCTTCTCCTCCTTCCTGTTCTACGGCATCCATAGCCGCCTGCCGAATTTCTTCGGTGGTTTCGTCTGCTTCATCCGTTTCGTTTGCTTTGTCACCCAACAGTACACGACGTTCCTGTTCGGTGAAATGGTTTTCGCCGCTAGTTAGGCGCAGGAAGATTTCTTCCAGCGTCAGGTCCGTATTGCGCGACGACATAAGCGGCCATCCCTTGCGGGTGAGCAGGGCAAACAAGTCGCGGCGAATATCCTGATCCATTTCGGCTTCGATGTGATATTCGTACACACCCGGTTCTTTTTCGCCCATGGAAACCACTTCCACCACTTTGTCCATGGCACGAATCGCATGCAGCACATCGTGTTCCGGTCCCGCAATACGGGCAATAATGCGGTGGTCGGTAGAAAGGTCATGAGCCAGCCGGTCCGTTGCGCCGTCGGCGACCAATTTGCCGCTGTTGATAATAATAACCCGTTCGCACACAGCCTGTACTTCCGACAGAATGTGGGAACTGAGGATAATGGTATGATTGCGGCCCAGGTTTTTGATCAGATTTCGAATTTCGATAATCTGTTTGGGGTCAAGACCTACGGTGGGTTCGTCCAGAATCAGCACCGGCGGATTCCCCAGCAGAGCCTGAGCAATCCCAACACGCTGACGGTAGCCTTTCGACAGGTTGCCAATCAGCCGTTTATAGACATTCTGAATTTTCGTCAGGGAGCAGATCTCACGGATATGCTTTTCCCGAGGCAGTTTGACCTTTTTCAGATCATACATGAAGTTCAGATATTCCTGCACCGTCATATCTAAGTACAGCGGCGGCAGTTCCGGCAAATAACCGATCAATTTTCTGGCTTCATTGGGTTCGTCAAGGATATCATGCCCGGAAATGGATACCGTTCCTTCTGTTGCAGAAAGATACCCCGTCACAATATTCATGGTAGTGGATTTCCCGGCACCATTGGGCCCCAGAAAACCAAGAATCGACCCATCTTCTACTGTGAAGCTGACATGATCCAAAGCGACATTATTACCATATCGCTTCGTGAGGTTTTTGACCTCTATCATGGTTTTTCCCTCCTGTTTTGGGTATAGTGTTAAAATTCACACGGTACAATCCTATCACGCTTATACACTTTTTTCAAGTCTTTCCCATTTTCCTCCCTGTAATAGAAAGTACGCCCGTAACAAAACCGTCCGTGTCACCGGCGCTTATTGTACTGCCCTTATGTGATGTGTCCGTGAAAAACAACCGTTTTCTTTGCATTTTTAATCAACTTTTTTGAGAAAAAAGCCATTTTCTTGACAATTGTCACCCGTTCCCCGTACAATAAAGGGGTTCTGTTACCTTGTTTGTGATAAAAGGAGGCCTATTCATGCCTTTGTTTGAACCCTTTTGCGGCGTACGTCCCTGCGTACCAGTAGGGGACGATGTCCTATCTTTTTGCGAAACAACCATTCCTTCTTTGCTCCGGGCTTCGAAAGAGGAACAACCGGCTCAATGCCAGGCTCTTTTGGAAACCGGTGTTTGTGCCCAGGATTCGCATCCCGCCTTTTACCTGTATGAAGAAAAACTTACACTCGATGACGGTGCAGAAAAATGCGCCCTGGGCTTTTTTGCCTTATCCACGGCATCCGTAACGGCTGATCCATTTCGACCCGCGATTTTATTGGATCGCGACCCCACCGGTCAAACCTTCGCTCGGTTGCAGGCCCTCTCACAAGGGGCTCCCCGGTATGAAGCTCATCGTGGGAACCGGCGGTACCGGTTGTGGTTGATTGACGATCTGGTGGTACAAGCCGCTTTACGAGGGGAAGAAGTGGCCTGTGTGATGCCACCTACATGGCCACGGGTGTTTTCCCTGATATTTCCCGGAGAAAAACCAGATTTTCCTCTTTGTCCTTTAATTGGTATGGTTTTTGCAGATCCCTGATTTCGGCTTTTGTTATAGAAAAAGGAAGCGCCTTTTTAAAAGGGCGCTTCCTTTTTTACTCTTCCGATTCTCCCTGATACGAAAAAGAAAAATCCGGATCGACTTGATACAACTGGCTATACAAGGTGGCTGCCCGGCTGCGGTAATAGACCATTTTGCTATTGAGCACATCCAGTGCTGCTGTGGTTCCTCCGGTTTCACCCGATGCTTCAATTTGCTCCATCATGGACGGTGTCTGCTCCACCCAGGTTTCCTGTTCCTGTTTTACCTGGTCGTAGGCATCCCCGGTCAGCAGTGGCAACAACGTTTGATAGGCCTGTTCCACTTCTATTTTCCAGAGAACCATATATTTTTTGCTCACTTCCAACATTTGTTGGGTGGTAGAAGCATTTTCCAGTTCCGACGAATACCCGCTATCCAAAGGATTGGCGGCAAATCGCTGCGCAAAACCGGCATCATCACTACTAATATCCGGCAAAATGGAATCATGGCCCGACTCTTGGGGCTGCGATACATCATTGCTTTCTTCGGGAGTAGACGAGGGGATTTCACCTGCTTCCGATTGTTCGGTTCCTTCACTCTCCTGTGGGACAGAAGGGGTGCTATTTTCCTCTGTTTCAGAACTTTCCTGTGTTTGACTGGTCTGCGACGCACTGGATGTATCGGTGTCTAATGTACCGCTGCCGGTCTGTGTACTACATCCTGCTAAAAATAAGCAAAGGGAGCATAGGACAAGAGCCCCCCACACCTGCCAATTTTTTCGTTGTTTCATGTGAAACCTCCTTTTTCTTTCCGATTCGGTTTCTTTTTTCTTCACTTTATCATAACTTCCCCTTGGGTGCAACCGGTTCCGGCTGCAAAAAATCGGCAAACAACGGGAACATATGGGTTTCAATTTCTTCTTTCTGTGTAAAGGCAAGCGGATTTTCTCCCTTTCCCATTTCCACTGTAAAGGCCTGTTTATGCAGCGCCATTTGTACCCAGTCCTTGCACCCTCCTAAGGAAGCTAACCCTGCAGGCTGCGATTTTAAAGCATACCCGCTGCTTTTCGCCATTTTTTGAGCCCGTTCCCGGGTACCGGGCGGCTGCATACCTATACCCACATCATCATAAATTTCTTCCCCTTGACTGTGTAGGGCCAGCACCCGGTGACAGTCTGTATGGATAATCGCCTGCATGACTGCATGGGTTTCCGGTTCGCTACCAGGCCATTCGCCACCATACCGAGTAGGGGAAGGGCCCAGTATCCCTGCACGGATCTCCATTTTTCGCAGGGCTTCCCATCCGGCGGGAAAATTATGGTTGAGGTCCACACCCCGGGCATTTGCCTGCCAGCGGGTGGGATCGGGCGATATGTTTCGCACTTGCGGTGCATAGGGACCGGCCGTTTGAGCCCCGTGCAGAGAAATTTCCACGCCATCAGGATTGACCATGGGAACCATGAGTACGCGAACCGGCGGCGGAACCCGCAGACAATGATGAGCATAGTCCATTAGCACAGCACTGGTTATCCACTCCATCCCATGAAAACCGGCCAGAATCACCGCGGTTTCCTGTCCATTTCCCATCCAAAGTCCGTAAAGAGGCCGTCCGCACACACTTCGGCCAATGACAGCCGCCGGACGTCCCGCTTTATCTTCCCATTGACGAATATCTTTTTGCAGTGCACCAAAATCGTATAGCATTCCCTCACGCTCCTTTTCCGTAAGTTGTATGCTTTTCTCGTTTGCTCCATACCCTTCTTTTTGGAAGAAACCTTGTCTCCAGGTGTTGTTTCGCTTATAATAAATTAGAAAGAAAAAAGAATCCCATGCAGAAGGAGTCGTTTTTATGGATCTAACCGAAAAAACTCTGGAAAGCCAGCGCCTGTTTACGGGCCGGATTATTAACCTCTGCCTGGATAAAGCCCTGCTGCCCGACGGAAGTGTGGCCAATCGGGAACTGGTTCAGCACCCTGGTGGCGTCAGTGTAGCAGCTTTAACCGAAAATAATGAAATCTACATGGTCCGTCAGTTCCGGTATCCATACCAACAAGTGCTGCTGGAATTACCGGCCGGCAAACTAGAAAAAGGGGAAGACCCTTTCGAAGCCGTTAAACGGGAACAAAAAGAAGAAACCGGCACAATTGGCCAGTCTTATCAGTATTTGGGTGATATTTATCCCACACCCGGATATGTGGACGAAATTATTCATCTATGGGCCTGCCGGGTAAGTGGGAAAGGATCTATGCATCTGGATGATGACGAATTTTTGGAAGTGGAAAAAGTCCCTCTGGAACAAGCGGTTTCTATGGTCCTTCAAAACCAGATTCCCGATGCCAAAACGCAGATCGGTATTTTAAAAACCTATTTCCTTGTACAAAAAGGAGCTTTATAAGGAATAGAACGGTTACAAAAAGCCGGTCTCCGGAAATCCGGAGACCGGCTTTTTTCATGAAGGATTCAGGAGTCAAAAGGAAGGTCTTTTAGTCTTTTTCGGCTTTCAAGATTTTCCCGGTCGTTGCCTGCACCTCGTATTCATATTCGTATGACTTGGTTTCGAAGGAGACTTCATAAATACCGTCTTCTTCATCGAGTTCCACTTCCAGTTCATACACATCGCTTTCCGACAGGCCTGCATGACTTAACGCTTTTTGCATTGCGGCATCCCGGCCAATATAGGAACTGGTGCTCGTACTTGTCGAATGATGATCATCATCTTCGGTATCCTTTTCGTATTTGATGACAGCGCCGGTTTTGGCATTGATTTCATAGTCATATTCGGTGGCACCTACACGGAACTCCACGTCATAATGGCCATCGTCCCAATCTACCTTGACACCGGAAGCCTGAGAAGCACTGACACCCGCATGAGAGAAAGCTTTCTGCTTGGCTTCATCCTTGCTGATATACGAGCTGGTCGAAGAACTGCTGCTCGAAGAAGAACTGGACGAATAATGATCATCGTCAACATCTTTTTCGTAACGGATCACCGCGCCAGTTTTGGCATTGATCTCATAATCATATTCCGTGGAACCTACACGGAAATCCACATCATAATGGCCGTCATCAAATTCTACATCTACATCCACTGCCTGCGAAGCACTGACGCCTGCATGGGCCAGAGCCTTCTGCAAAGCGGTGTCGCCGCTGATATAAGAAGTGGTGTTCGAGGAAGAACTGCCGGAAGAAGAACCACCCGAAGATGTGTTACCGGAACCCGTATTGGGGGCATCATCATCCACATCTTTTTCTACCTTCAGTACATCACCGGTTTTTGCATCAATTTCGTAATCATATTCCGTCGTGCCCACATGGAAATCCACTTCGTATACCATCACGCCATCGTCGTTGTCATATTCGACTTCCAGCTTTGTTACATCGGATTCGCTGACACCGGCATGCGTAAACGCTGCTTTTTTGGCCGCTTCCACACCGATATAAGAGCTTTCATTGACAGAGCCACTCTGGGTCACGGAAGAATCATCGCTCTGGCGCGAAGCATACAGCAGAGCAATTTCCTGCACGCTCAGCGGAGCCAGGGATTCAAACGTCAACGTCGTATCATTGCCAATGAGTTCCTGAATCAGAGCAGCTTTGCCTTTGGTAATGCCATACTGCTGAGCCAGGGCATCAATTTGCTCATCTTCCGTTAACGTCTGCGACAGCACTGCGGCTTCCAGACCATCTTCGGAAAATACTTTTTTAATATCATTGGTAATTTGTTCTTTCAGCTCATCGCCACGGGCCTGATCGTCATTTTCCACGGTAACCAGGATAGAGTTTTTGGCTTCATCCAGATACCCATTCTTCAGCATGGAACCAATCAGAGCATTTACCGTAACATCCAGGTCAGTCCCCTGAAGATCCATATCACCGATTACTTTTTCAGCATCATCATTGAGTGCCTGCACTGCCATAACGGTTTCGTTTTGGTCAATATCGATGGAAATACTGGGATTGACATCCAGCGTGATAATGGAATCTACTTCGCCCGTCTGGGTTACACCAGGCTGTACAGTACCTACATTCCAAGGCTGCCAAATCATCGCGGCACTAAACAGAATGCACACGGCTGCGGCTGCCGATACGATCGAAACGGTTCTCTTTTTATTATGCTTTCCTGCCGTCATTGGGATCACATTTCCTTTCTGTTTTTCACAGGCGGAGAGGATGCGGTCCAGAACATCCGGGGTCGCATGATCATACGCCGTACGGATCTTATCGTCCCAATTCCCGTTTTTCATCGGTCGTCACCCTCCTCCAGTTGTTTTTCGAGTTTTCGTAAAGCTCGCCGGTACTTCGACAGTACCGTAGGAAGCGGAATCCCCAAAATCACCGCGATTTCACGGTGTTTACAACCCGCCAGTGCATGCAGCGTCACGATTTGCCTTTCTTCATCCGACAGGTTTCCGAGCAACGTGCGTAAAAGCAAGCTGTCTTCGCGAGTGACGGATGAACGGGTATCGATCTGTTCGGCAAACTGTGTGTGCCAGTCTTCCGGCGACATCAGTGTCTCCTTCTTTTGTTTCCGCAGCTTCATGAAGGCCAGGTTTTTGGTAATGGTTAGTAGCCAGGCCATCACTTTTCCGTGCGCCCGATAAGAACCGGCCGCTAGAAAAACGTTCACAAATACGTCCTGCAGAATATCCTCCGCGTCCTGTGCGTTCTTTACAATCGACAGAGCAAAACCATAAACAGCCGTATGGGTTTCTTCGTACAGGGCTGCCAGCGCATCTTTGTCTCCTTCTGCAATACTGGCTATGCATGCGTCCCACTGTACCGCACCGTTTCCCGGGATAGGTGCCTCTAAGGCCATACATCTGTTCACTTCGTTTTCCCCCCTGTTCACTTTATCAATGCACGGGGCGGACGTTTTATTGCATGTTTCCTGAAAAAAATTTTTTCTTTTCATTTTTTCCCTCTTTTGTAGAAAGAAAGGGGCTACAGAATCACGCTCTATAGCCCCCGTAATGCGCCGGCGGCAGACCGGTTCTTATTCTTCTGTCGGTTCCGTTTCCTGCTGTGAAGGCGTTTCGGTACCTTCTTCGCTTTCTTCTTCGGAATCTTCCTCTGTTTCATGGGGGGCACGGGATAGGGTTACCACCCGGTTTTCATCCCCCTGAATACGCATAACGCGTACACCTTTACTGGGACGGGCACATACACGAATGGAAGCCGCTTCAATCCGAATAATCACCCCATCTGCCGAAATCAGGATAATATCATCGGTGAGGTCGACCACCTTGATGGCTGCCACCTTGCCGTATTTATCAGTGTGATAGTTTGTAAGCCCTTTGCCGCCACGATTTTGCAGCCGGTAATCTTCCATGGGAGACAGACGCCCGTACCCGGTTTCGGAAACTGTCAGCACTAGCCCGCCTTCCCGCAGAATGGACATACCAATCACGCAATCATCGTCGCTCATGGTAATCGCTTTTACGCCTCGAGCGGTCCGGCCCATGGCACGCACATCGGTTTCTTTAAAGCGAATGGCCATACCGTTGCGGGTAGCTACCAGCAATTCACTCTGCCCGTTGGTAATCCGCACCCAGCTCAGTGCATCGCCTTCGTCCAAATCAATGGCAATCAGGCCATTTTTCCGCACATGACGGTATGCCGTCAATTCGGTCCGTTTAATGACACCTTTGCGGGTGACCAACACCAGATAGCTATCCTCTTCCACCTGAGGAACGCGAATCATAGACGTGACTTTTTCATCCGGATTCAGCGGCAGCAAGTTGGCAATGTTCATCCCTTTGGCCGTACGTGTTCCTTCCGGTACTTCATAACACTTGAGCCGGTATACACGGCCAAAATTCGTAAAGAACATGACCTGATCATGGTTACGGCTGACAAACATTTCCGCCGCCAGATCTTCTTCCCGGCGGGACATACCGCTGACACCACGACCGCCGCGCTTCTGGATATGATAGGTATCTGCCTTTTGGCGTTTGACATAACCAGCCTGGGTCAGGGTCATAACGCATTCGTCATTGGGAATCAGGTCTTCAATATCCACTTCGCCGCTGATAGCCGCAATTTCCGTACGGCGTTCGTCGGCGTATTTATTTTTCATAGCTCTGGCTTCGTCTTTGATAATAGCCAAAATGCGGCTTTCACTGGACAGAATATCCAAATAGTCGCGAATCTTTTCGTGGAGCTGATCGAGTTCGTCCATGATTTTCTTGATTTCCAGCCCAGCCAGTTGTCCCAACTGGAACGACACAATCGCTGTTGCCTGTACGTCGTCAAAATCGAACGCTTCCATAATCGCTTTTTTGGCTTCCGATTTGCCACCCTTACAAGCACGAATTGTGGCGATGATTTCATCGACAATATCGATGGCTTTTTTCAGACCTTCCAGAATATGGGCGCGGTCTTGCGCTTTTTTCAGGTCAAAACGGGTACGCCGCTCGACGACTTCTTTCTGGAAATTGATATATTCCTGTAGCATTTGCAGCAGATTGAGCGTTTTAGGTTCATTGCGCACAATCGCCAGCATATTGACACCAAAGGTTGTCTGCATCTGCGTTTCGTTGTACAGATGATTCAGTACAATCTGCGGGGACGCATCCCGTTTGATATCAATGACAATATGCATGCCTTCCCGGTCGGAGTGGTCTTCAATATTCGAAATGCCTTCCAGCCGTTTATCTTTGACCAAATCGGCAATATTTTCGATCAGTCTGGCTTTATTTACCTGGTAGGGCAGTTCCGACACGATAATTTTGAAACGGCCATTCTTTTCTTCTTCAATTTCAGCCCGAGCCCGCACCAGAATACGCCCACGACCGGTGGCATAGGCGGCCCGAATGCCACTGCGGCCCATAATAATGCCGCCGGTGGGGAAATCGGGTCCTTTAATGTACTGCATGATATCTTCCAGAGAAGCCTGGGGATTATCAATCAGGGCACACATACCGTCAATCACTTCGCCCATATTGTGGGGCGGAATATTGGTAGCCATACCTACGGCAATACCCGTAGAACCATTCACCAGCAAGTTGGGGAAGTGGGTCGGCAGTACATTGGGTTCTTTCAGACGGTCATCGTAGTTCGGAGAAAAATCTACCGTATCCTTGTCGATATCAGCCAGCATATCGACCGACAGCTTGTTCATACGCGCTTCGGTATAACGATAAGCAGCAGGCGGGTCACCGTCAATAGAACCGAAGTTCCCGTGTCCGTCCACTAGCACATACCGCATGGAGAAATCCTGTGCCAAACGCACCAGCGCATCATAAACCGAAGCATCCCCGTGAGGATGATAACGACCCAGCACTGAACCGACCGTATCGGCGCACTTGCGGTACGCCTTTTCCGGCCACAAACTGTTTTCATACATGGTATACAGGATGCGCCGGTGAACAGGCTTTAAACCGTCACGCACATCCGGTAATGCCCGGGAAATAATAACGGACATGGAGTATTCCAGAAATGCTTTTCGCATTTCTTCTTCCAGATTAACGCCTATCGTGCGGCCGCTTTGCATCATTTGCTCTTCCATGAATCAGGTTCCTTCCCGTACGAATTCTCAAAACCAAATGGTTACTTTTCTTTCTTTCCTTCTATTCGAAGCAGTATATTTTCCAGTTCTTTTTGCTGTTCCAGCGGGATAGCCCGCAAGGGTACTAACAGGTGATGTCTCTTACCATCCTGCAAAAGCCAGACTCCTTTTTTCTGTTCGGCAATCATGTCGGAAAAGGGGAAAGATCGTTCCTCTCCGTCGGAGAAAACCCGAAAAATCCCCTCCGAAGTAAGACGGATTTGAATGGTACGCCCCATTTTTTCCCGGGCCATCCGGCGCATGGCCAGTTCCGGTACCAGCCAGATTACTCCAATGAGTACAAGGCAAACCAGCGCAAAAAACAGCGCATTCTGATCCTTTTCCCGTATATAAGAGGACAAAAACAGACCCGCTGCCGCTAAAAGCAGCACCGTTTCCAGGATAGCCCGCAGGCCGGTGGTTCGAATCATTCCCATCAGCCGCACACCGGTAAGCTCTTCCTGAAAGGAAGGCGTGTACCGGATAACAGCCTCTGAGTTCGTATGTTTCATGTTTTCCATACTGCCTCGCTGTGCATTCGAATTCAGATATCCAGGTTCTGAACGTATTTGGCGTTTTTCTCAATGAACTGGCGCCGCGGTTCAACTTTATCGCCCATCAAAATCGTAAAGATTTCATCGGCCCGTTCAGCATCTTCCAGTTCCACCCGCAGCATGGTACGCGTAGCCGGGTCCATGGTGGTTTCCCACAACTGTTCCGAGTCCATTTCACCCAAACCTTTGTACCGCTGGATTTCATACCCACTTTGCAGCTCGGCCATAATGGCATCGCGCTGCGCATCAGAAAACGCATACCGGTGCTTTTTGCCTTTGGTAATGCGGAACAGGGGAGGCTGTGCCAGGTAAATGTGCCCCTGTTCGACCAGAGGACGCATGTACCGGAAGAAGAATGTCAAGAGCAACGTACGGATATGACTGCCGTCGACATCAGCATCCGCCATAATAATAATTTTCCCATACCGCAGTTTGGAAATATCAAATTCATCACCCAAACCGGTTCCCAACGCTGTAACTACCGGCATGAGCTTTTCATTGCCATAAACTTTATCGAGCCGCGCTTTCTCTACGTTGAGCATTTTGCCCCACAGAGGCAAAATCGCCTGGAATTTGCGGTCCCGTCCGCCCTTGGCAGAACCGCCGGCGGAGTCACCTTCCACGATATAAATTTCGGTTTCTTCCGGATTGCGGCTTTGGCAATCGGCTAATTTACCGGGCAGGCTGGCATTTTCCAGCGCCGACTTGCGGCGCACCATTTCTCTTGCTTTTCGAGCGGCCTCCCGGGCACGGGAAGCTGCCAAGGCCTTATCAAAAATGGCACGGGCTGTGGCCGGGTTTTCTTCCAGATACGTCATCACTTTTTCCGTGACTAGGTTGGAAACCAGCGGACCAATCTCCATATTGCCAAGTTTGGCTTTTGTCTGGCCTTCAAACTGTGCTTCCTTCAGTTTCACGCTGATAATGGCGGTCAGCCCTTCGCGCACGTCTTCACCAGACAGATTCTTGTCGTTTTCTTTCAGAATATTGTACCGCCGGGCATAATCGTTCATGACCCGCGTCAGGGCTCGTTTAAAGCCTTCTTCGTGGGTACCGCCGTCGGTGGTATGAATGTTATTGGCAAACGAGAGAAGCAGCTCATTATAGCTGTCATTATACTGCATGGCAATTTCCGCCGTAGCCGAATCATCGGGCGCAACAGCCGTAAAGTGCAGCACATCCGGGTGAATCACTTCCACCGCTTTTTTCTTATTGATGTATTCAACAAAGCTGCTCACGCCGCCTTCGTAGCAGAAATTATCCTGCCGGGGCGTGTCGTCTTCCTCATTTTCCCGGATACGTTCATCCCGCAGTTCGATATGAACACCGGCATTTAAGAACGCCTGTTCCCGCAGACGGATTTGCAACGTGGTGTAATCATACACCGTCGTTTCTTTGAAAATTTCAGGATCGGCCAAAAACCGTACCGTTGTACCTGTACGGCTCGGATTATCACACGGCCCCATGTCCTGCAAGTCGCAAACCGCATTGCCGCGTTCAAAACGCTGAAAATAGCGGTGACCGTCGCTGTATACTTCCACTTCCAGCCAGACAGACAGCGCATTCACAACCGAAGCGCCCACGCCGTGCAAACCACCGCTTACCTTATACCCGCCGCCGCCGAATTTACCGCCGGCATGCAAAATGGTGAAAACAACGGTTACGGCCGGTAGTCCGGTTTTCTGCTGAACCCCCACCGGAAT
>ENA-OYYZ01000848-OYYZ01000848.1-human-gut-metagenome-genome-assembly--contig:-NODE-848-length-14841-cov-5.866090_pt1 | contig 14841 bp, 8 predicted proteins | sample MGYA00243256_ERZ653463 | MGnify/ENA primary metagenome ERZ653463 (study PRJEB26926, sample SAMN06165173) | human gut metagenome | biome: ENVO:00009003; feature: ENVO:2100002; material: ENVO:00002003... | reverse complement strand
TAATTGATCAAATAATCTGCTATTTGTATTAAAACATTGTTCACTAAATATCATCCAAACTTTCCAAAGCCATCCTATTTTATGTAAGAAATCGGCAACAACCCAGATGTTAATACATCAGGCCCTTTTTTTAACCCTCTGCCTTCCTACTACTTATTGACAAGCCTTATTTTATTTTGCAATTACACATAAGAAAGATAGGAAATTCATGCATGTAATTTAAAAGGAATGACTATCTTTGACCACGAAATAAAAAGATTCTTATTTCTAATGTAAGAACAAATAGAACGCTCTTTTGTGCTTTACCCAAGCAACGTTAGAGGATGAAACTATATAAAAATGGTATTTCTTTATCACGGAAATGCCCATTAAAATTAAATAGATACAATGGAGAACGTAAAACAGAAGGCAGCCTTTTCTAATGAACCAGAAAAGCATGTCGATTGCTATACTCCCTTGAAATACAAATAACTCTTATTATTAATTTTAATCTTTAAATTCAAAAAGTATGAGAACCTTTAAATCATTGATGATAAGCTTATGTATGGGTACAACCCTATGCATGTGCTTACCACAAACCACGACAGCACAAACCGTAAGTTCAGGAGATTCCTGGACATGGGACAAAGGAACCATTGTGATTGATACTCCTGAACGTCCGACCGGCCAGAAAAGCGTATTAGGCTTAACCACCCCTAAAATGGAGGTAGTCCGCGTAGGATTTGTCGGATTGGGAATGCGAGGCCCCGGAGCCGTAGAGCGCTTCACTTATATTCCCGGTACACAAATTGTGGCCCTTTGTGATTATGAAGCATCCCGTGCAGAAAAATGTCAGGATATCCTAAAGAAAGCATCTATGCCGAAAGCTGCCATTTATTCCGGAGAAAAGGGATATGAAGAATTATGTAAACGTACAGACATAGATTTAGTTTATATCGCCGCAGACTGGTTGCATCATTTCCCGGTAGCAAAATGCGCATTGGAAAACGGTAAAAATGTAGCTATTGAAGTTCCCTCGGCCATGAACCTGCAAGAATGCTGGGACTTAATCAACCTGAGTGAAAAAACCCGCAAGCATTGCATGATTCTTGAGAACTGTTGCTATGACTGGTTTGAAATGAATACACTGAATATGGCACAACAAGGTGTATTTGGCGAAGTAATCCGTGCCCAAGGAGCCTACATTCACAATTTAAGCCCGTTCTGGGATCATTATTGGAAAAACGGCAAAGAAGACAAACTGGGATGGCGTTTGGATTATAACATGAAACACCGGGGTGATGTATATGCCACTCACGGCCTAGGTCCTGTAGCACAAGCATTGGATATCCATCGTGGTGACCGTATAACCACTTTAGTAGCTATGGACACCAAATCTGTTGTTGGTAAAGATTTAGTGGAGAAGAGAACCGGCGAAGAATGTAAAGAATTCCGTAACGGAGACCATACCACCACCCTGCTTCGCACAGCAAATGGAAAAGTTATTGAAATCCAACATAATGTAATGACTCCCCAACCTTACAACCGCCTGTACCAACTGACAGGAAGCAAAGGGTTTGCCAATAAATATCCCGTTGAAGGATATGCTTTGGATGCAGCACAACTGACCGCATCGGGTGTGCAACCCAAAGTAGACGATTTGAACTCTCACGGATTCTTACCCCAGGCAGAAATGGAAGCACTTGTTGAGAAATACCAGCATCCTATTTTAAAGAAATATGGTGAAATGGCAAAAGAAGTCGGCGGCCATGGCGGTATGGACTTCATCATGGACAGCCGTCTGGTATATTGCCTGCAAAACGGACTGCCTTTGGACATGGATGTATATGACCTGGCCGAATGGTGCTGTTTGGCTGAACTGGGAGCTATCTCTATGGATAACGGCTGTGCGGCAGTAGCCTTCCCGGACTTCACACGAGGTGAATGGAGCGTGACCAAAGGTTACAAACATGCATACGCTTCACCCGAAGACGAAAACGCAAGCATGGAAAAAGCAAAGGCTTTCACCGCGAAACTGAAAGAGCAGGGAGCGAAAGAATGGGCGAAAGAAGCCAAGAAAAAAAAGAAATAAATAGAAATAAACAAGAAAAAATGTGCCGGAAGTCACTCTGTCATAAAAGGCAGCCCAATTCTTCAGGCACATTTTTTTATGCCGTCCGAACAACAACCGTTTCCGGATTTTATCGAGAATCAAAAAAAGGGCATAACCGGCATTCTTATAATTTCCGGCCAAAGCACTTCGACAGTGTCAAATTCAATCCGACACGCCATTTTGTCAAAGAAGTATACAGAAAGGGTGAAAAGGAACTGGAACACGCAGACCCCACATACGGTTTCAAGACGTCTTCTTCCAAGCACACTCAGGAAGAGCGATTCGGCATGCTGATGGAATATCTAAGGGAATACACCTTCATCACCCGCTAGGAATACCCTGTTCTCTTATATCCTATGATAGATTTCATCGAAAGGAACCCTGCCCCGTTCTCCCCAAATGCCTTTGTTCCCATCCCGTATGCCGCAAGGTATAACCATATTGATGCCTGCCCCATGGGGCAGCTTCAATAGTTTCTTCATCCGCCTGCTGTCAAAACCTTCCAGCGGACAAGTGTCATAGCCTTCGTTTGCCATGGCAATCATAAAGGTTTGGGCAGCAAGGGCACAGGATTTATTTACCGTCACACGCATATCGCATTCCGAAACTTCCAGCATCATAGGGCGGAACAGGCTGATGGTTCTCGCCAATATCACCCTGAAAAGCCCTAGAAGCCCGAAGAACCTTGCATAAATGAAAGGCATCAGTTTACCATAATACAGCTTCCTGTCCCTAATACGTTTTTCCTGACGCTCTTTCGGACTATTGCGCCTGATATTTCCTTCTTCAAAGTCAAGCACAAATTTAGCACGCTTTTTATACAAATCCTGACGAGTAACAAAAACAACAATTTCCGAAGCCGTAGAAGCAGCCGACTGCCCTAAACAAGCTTCTGAAACTTTCGCCATCAGTCCGGGATTCGTTATTTGATAAAATTCCCACAATTGCATATTGGAACTATTGGGAGCCAGCGTAGCCAGTTCAAGACAATGTTTCACCTTTTCCGGGTCTATCGGTTTATTTTTATCATACCTCCGCACAGACCGGCGGAAGTTCAATACCTCTTCTAAATTCATTTCCTATTCATTTTTTATATTTTACTTACTGAACCGACAAGATAAGTTTTAGGGGCGATGTCAACTATAACATCCCCCCTACACTACTATATCTCAGCGGATATTAACATCCTACAGGTTGTTCTTATAGATATTCGCCATCACCTTCTGGTATTGATTCTCAATCTGCATATACGCCTGAAGATTCTTATAAATACTTTCCGTTTCCACAAAATATTCAATCAATGAAATTTGTCCTTTGGTCAATGCCTGCTTCAATAAATCCAGCGAACGGTACATCAAAGGGACATCATACGCATTCATGGCATCCTTCAACTGCTGCATCTCATTGAAGAGAGACATCAGAGAAGCTTCAACCTGATCTTTAGCATTTTCTTGCATCAATTGTGCGCTGATAGCCTGTGCCTTGGCTATCTTTACCTTTTTACGATTCTGAAACAAAGGCAAGGAGCCCCCTACCACAAAACCATTCATCGAAACCGCATCATCCGTGTTACGGCGAAAGCCGGCTTCCAGCTTCGGCAACCATCCTTGGCGGTCTACCGAAACCTGCTTCTCGGCGGCACGGGCAGTGGCGGCGGCGGCCTGCAAGTCAAGGTCTGACGCCATCACTTCATCCCTCATAACATTATAATCATTGATTTCCTGTATGGCAGGATACGTGGTTTCAGCAAACTCCAAAGGCATGTTACCGTTCATGGCAAGCAGAGACTGCAAGGCAGTGCGGTGAGCTGCGCTGTTTTGGGCAACTTCCGTCTGCACGTTCATACGCTCCATCTTGATTTTGTTGACTTCCAGTATATTCGCATCACCGGCAGTCAGACGTTTCTCGTAAAGTGCCTGTAATTCATCCGCATTTTTCATACGGATATCCATCAATGTCTTTTCCTGATTCAACAGAATAAGGTCCAGACAGAGATTCTTCGCATTCAGCAGAATATCCCGGCGGGCAGCCTGTTGTTGCTTGTCCACCGCTTCGTTCTGCAAAGTAGCCTGCCGGTTGCGGGCAATATACTGAGTAGGAAAATCAAAACCTTGCGAAGCAACGAATTCCGTACCGTGACCACCTTCGGCACCATTACTGTAAAAAGAGCTGTAGCTCACCGTAGGATCAGGCAAGTTGTTGTTTGTCCGGTTTTCCATCTTGGTCGCATCGGCGGCATGTTTCTGTGCCTTGAGCTCTTTATTGTTCTGCTCGATGCTTTTCAAAATGTGCTCAATACTCTGGGCCTGCATCAGCAAGGGAGAGCAGAGGGCTATTATAACTAAGATTCGTTTCATATTATTTCTATTATTTCTTCTTTCGGTTCATCAGTTCATAAACAATCGGAATAATGAAAGCGTTCAGGAAAGTCGATGTCAAAAGACCTCCAAGAATAACTTTCGCCATCGGGCTTTGTATTTCATTACCCGGCAAATCGCCACGGAATGCCAAAGGTATCAAAGCCAGCGCGGAAGACAACGCAGTCATCAGGATAGGGTTCAAACGGTCTAACGAACCGTGAAGAATGCTTTCTTTCAAATCCATACCTTCTTCGCGCAACATATTGTAATGACTTATCAACAACATACCATTACGGGTAGCAATGCCAAACAACGAGATAAAGCCGATAATAGCCGGAATGCTTATCTCACCCGTTGTTATCATCAATGCAAATACCCCACCAATCAACGCCAAAGGCAAATTCAACAAAATGACTCCACTTTGGGCTGCATTCTTAAACTGGGTATAAAGCAACAGGAAGATAACCACGATACTCATAAACGAAGTGAGCATCAGCGTACGGCTGGCCGCCTGCTCGCTTTCAAACTGACCGCCATATTCCACATGATATCCTTCGGGAAGCTTGATTTGCGCATCAATCCGTTCCTGTATATCATTCACCACGCTGCGCAAATCACGACCGCTGGTATTGGCCGAAATCACAATCTTACGCTTCACGTTCTCACGGCTGATGGTATTCGGTCCCATGGCAGAAACCACATCGGCTACATAGTTGACAGGGATTTTCTGACCGTCACCGGTATCAATCATCAGGTTGCGCACCTTCTCCATCTCATCACGCACCTCATCCTTGGTACGGACAATAAGATTAAACGCTTTGCCTTCTTCATATACCTGTGAAACAACTTCACCCGCCATGTTCACTGATACAAACTCGGCAAACTCCGGTAAAGAAATACCGAATTTGGCAAGCATCTCGCGTTTGGGAACAATCTTGAGCTGCGGACGTTCGATTTGTTGTTCCACATTCAAGTCGGCAATACCCTCCACACTGCTGATGGCATCCTTTATCTGATTACCGATGGCAAACATCTTGTTCAAATCATTACCAAACAGTTTGATGGCAATGTTGGCCTTGGTACCCGAAAGCATGGCATCGATACGGTGGCTGATAGGTTGGCCTATTTCGATATTCGCATCGGTAATGGTAGATAACTTGGCACGCACATCGGCTACCAGTTCCTGGCGGGAACGGTCTTTCAATTCAAACGGGGCCTCAATTTCACTCACGTTAACCCCTAATGCATGCTCATCCAGTTCGGCACGTCCCGTTTTACGGGCTACAGTCTGTATTTCGGGAATAGACATCAGTAACTCTTCTGCACGGTGTCCCATTTTATCCGATTCTGCCAAAGAAATTCCCGGCAATGAACTGATATTAATGGTGAACGAACCTTCATTGAAAGATGGCAGGAAACTGCGTCCTAATGTAAAAAACATAACCAATGCCACCGCAAACAGTCCACCCGTAAAACCCAATACTGCGGATTTATGATTCAAGGACCATAACAAGGCATTGCGGTAATGCTTTTTCATCCATACGGCCACAAATGCCTCTTTGGGCAATCCTTTGCTTTTATTATTACCTAACAGATAGCTGCACAATACCGGAGTCAGTGTCAAAGCCACTACCGTAGAAGCAAACAACGCCACAATAAAGGCAATGCCCAACGGAACCAGCATACGCCCTTCCATTCCTGTCAGGAAAAACAAAGGAACAAAGCTGACTACAATAATCAAGGTAGAGTTCAAGATAGGCATACGCACTTCCTTCGAAGCATTGAACACGACTTCAATCACGCTCTTACGTTCCCCTTCGGGCAACAAGCGATTCTCACGCAAGTGCTTCCATACATTTTCCACATCCACAATGGCATCATCCACCAACGAACCAATGGCAATGGCCATACCACCCAAACTCATGGTATTGATGGTGAGTCCCATATAGTGAAGAGTCAATATAGAAACAATCAATGACAACGGAAGGGTTACCAATGAAATAACCGTGGTACGTACATTGGCAAGGAACAGGAAGAGAACAATCACCACAAAAACAGCACCTTCATACAACGAATCCTTCACATTGCCGATAGAGCTTTCAATAAAACGGCTCTGACGGAAAATATCTGTAGAAACGTGTACATCAGCCGGAAGATTCTTCTGCAAATCCTTCAATGCGGCTTCCAACTGCTCTGTCAGTTCAATAGTCCCGGTCTTGGGTTGTTTGGTAACGGTCAGCAGTACGGCAGGTTTTCCTCTTTCCGAAGCAGTACCCAGTTTGGGTTCCTGCGAACCAATCTTCACATCGGCAATATCCTCCAATGTAACGGGCACCCCTTCCACCGTCTTGATAACGGAACGTGACAACTGAGCCACATCATGACTGGAAAGCACCCCGCGAACAATATATTCGTTTCCATATTCATAAATCACTCCGCCATTGGCATTCTGATTCATGTTACGGGTAACGTTCATCACCTCTGCCAACGTAACATTGTAATGTTTCATGCGGGCAGGGTCAAGCAACACCTGATATTCCTTGATATCACCTCCCAGCACGGCAACCTGTGCCACACCTCCCGTAGAGAGCAGGCGCGGACGGATAGTCCAGTCTGCCAGTGTACGGAGATCGAGCATGGAAGTAGTATCCGAAGTCAGACCGATAATCAGCAACTCACCTAAAATAGAAGACTGAGGTCCCATGGTAGGTTTACCTACATTCTCGGGCAGCTCCTCGCTGACCAAGGACAATTTCTCACTGACAATCTGACGGGCCAGATAGATATCGGTATCCCATTCAAATTCCACCCACACAACGGAAAAGCCATTGGTGGAAGATGAACGCACCCGGCGCACATGGGTCGCACCGTTCACGGCAGTTTCTACAGGAAAGGTTACCAATTGTTCCACCTCTTCGGCTGCCATACCATTCGCTTCGGTCATAATCACTACAGTCGGCGCATTCAAATCGGGGAACACATCGACTTCCGTATGAAAAGCCGTGTAAGTACCGCCGATAAGCAGCAAAACCGACGCCACCAGAACCAATATACGGTTCTGAAGGGAAAAATGTATAATCTTATTTAGCATAGGACGGCTGATTAATGTTCATGACTATGAGCCGGAATCGCATTGCTAGCCGACGCTAATTTCACCTGATAAGCTCCCTTTGTTACCACACGGTCACCGGCTTTCAAACCGGTCAGAATCTGCACTTTCTTTCCGTTGCTCGCTCCCAAAGTTACCTCCTGTTTCTTATATCCTTCCTCATCCAGTTGCAGATAAACAAAGTACAAACCTTGTTCTTCGGTCAGTGCCGTAACAGGCAAGGCCAGCACATCGGGCATTTCCGACGAGAGCAGATACACCTCCACATACGAACCGGGAATCACATCTCCCCGATTATCAAATTCGAAAGTTACAGGCACATAAAAAGAAGTACCACCGGATGCTTTACCATAAGAAAGCAGACGCCCTTTCAACTCACCCAGCTCATATACCTTATTATCGTATGGAGTCTTGAAGTTTGCCGACTGGATGCTATGCAGATAACCATAATATTTCTCGGAAACATCTGCACGAAGGAACAGACGACGGTTCTGAGTGATACTCACCAAAGGCTGGCCTACCGACACATAGTCACCTTCCTGCACCAGACAATTCTTGATATAACCACCTAAAGGAGCTGTGACGGACACACCTGTCTTGGTCTGGTTCTTTGAAATAGCCTCGTATGCCAATAATGCATTTTCATAACTCTCCTTAATGGCATTGAAATCTTTCTGCGATATTATCTGACTTTTTACCAACTTGGCGGCACGTTCATATTCTTTTTTGGCGGTTTCATATGCGATACGGGTACGTTTTACAGGGTCTCCGTCCGGCATATTTTCAGCAGAGATATTCAGAATGGGAGCCCCCTTGCTCACACTCATACCGTCCGTTACCGGATGGCGGAAAGAAACCACACCGGCTACATTGGCGACTACTACGCTTTCATCGCCTTGTGCTGCCTGCACCTGACCGCTGGTCGTTATCACCTGACGGAATGATTCAGGCCGGATTATTTCCGATTCTACCCCGGCTGCTTTTGCTTTTTCTGGAGCCAGAATTATCTCATCGGAATGTCCGGCTGCAGAAGCTTCCGCTTCATGATTATGCCCTTCGTGACCTTCATTCTCATGGTCGTGGTTTTCTTTTTCATGGTCATGCCCTTCGTGATTATGGTCATGCCCTTCGTGGTCGTGATTATGTGCTTCCTCCGTTCCATGATCGTGTCCTTCGTGATCATGACCCGATTTACTGTTGCAAGAGCCTAAGAGGAACAAGCCTAAGACTCCCATAAAGATAAGTTTCTTCATGATGATATTATTTGTTCTTACTTTTTACTAAATGCAAAATTAGTGTAAAGAAAATGCAACAAAGTTGCGGATAAAAAGATAAACTTTCTATCTGTTAAGCAAGAACATCGCAAGGAGGAGCACGCAACCCCTTTACGTGGGGAAGACACGTAGAATGCAGTTTTTCTAAATAGTAATTATAAGGTAATGTGTTGTGTTCTGTCAACCGCAATGAAAGCGCCAATACATCCGTCACCGTATATAACAGCAAACAAAACGAATAATCAGGAGAAACACTGTCTTGGGCCCGATCCGGAGTTACACTTTTAAACTTGGTCACACATCCGGCATTACATGTATGATTCTCATCAGAACTATTATTATGCTGCTGATGCTGCACGGAACATTGACAGCCGCACAAAGTCATATCATGCTGCAAACAAAGAATTTCCCGGTGATGATGATGAGGCAGAACAGATGCTGTCAACATGATAATGCTGACCAACATCAATACCCATGCTATGTATCGTCTCCGTTTCATCGGGCACAAAAATAGGTGTTTATCATGTAAATTCCAAAAAGAAAGCATGGTAAATGCCGAATTCTCAGCAATTACCATGCTTTCTTATTATCTTTTATATACAAAGCTTACCAAATAGAAACACGTTTTTCAGGAGCCAAATACATAGGATCCCCCTCTTTAATGCCAAAAGCATCATACCATGCACCTATTTGAGGGAGTGCTCCGTTCACACGCCATCTGCCCAATGAATGTGGATCAGACTTGGTTTGCAAACGAATCTGCTCGTCGCGGATATTGCCAGCCCACACTCCGGCGTATGACAAGAAGAAGCGCTGTTCCGGAGTAAATCCGTCTTTTACCAGCAGGGGAGCATCTTTTGTCGCATTCTTGAACGCCTGGAAAGAAACCTGCAAACCACCATGATCGGCTATATTCTCACCTAAAGTCAAAGAACCGTTGGCATTGAGTCCCGGCAAAACCTGGATGCTATCAAAGAAATTCACCATTACCTGAGCACGTTCTTCAAAACGTTTGGCATCTTCGGCTGTCCACCAATCTTTCAAATTACCATCCTTATCAAACTGACGTCCCTGATCATCGAATCCATGAGTCATTTCATGACCGATAACCACGCCAATAGCTCCATAATTAAATGCATCATCAGCATTCATATCAAAAAACGGATATTGAAGAATACCCGCCGGAAAACAAATCTCATTCGTGGTCGGATTATAATATGCATTGACAGTCTGCGGAGTCATTCCCCATTCATCTCTGTCAACCGGCTTTCCTGCCTTGGATAACATATAATCCAGTTCGAATTCTGTAGCACGCTTCACATTGGCCCAATAAGAATCTTTTTCAATATTCAAACCGGTATAATCCCTCCACTTATCAGGATAGCCAACCTTTACATAAAAAGAATTCAACTTCTCAATAGCTTTAATCTTTGTGCTGTCACCCATCCATTCCAAATTCCGAATACGTTCTCCCAATGCGGTCTGCAGATTCTTTACCAACTGCACCATACGTTCTTTTGCGGCTGCCGGAAAATATTTCTCCACATACATCTGACCTACCGCTTCACCCAGTACTCCATTTACAGTACTTACAGCACGCTTCCAACGAGGTTGGTTAGCCTGTTTGCCGGATAGTGTTTTTCCATAAAAATCAAAATTTTGTGCCACCAAATCATCACTCAAGTAACCGGCAGCCCTGTCTATCAGACTCCATTGCATATAAGCGATCTGATTTTCAACCGGCAAGCTATTGATAATTTTCTCAACCTCTTTAATCGGATCCACTTGAGAAACACTCAGTTCAGTCACCCCTTTCACGCCTATACCATTCAAGAAAGCATCCCAGTCAATGCCCGGAATCTCTTTCTTTAATTCATCCAAAGACATTTTATGATAATTGGCCGCAGGGTTACGCTGTTCCACCGCACTGAAAGAAGCTTTTGCAATACGGGTTTCGATATCCATTACAGCCTCCATTTTCTTTTTAGCGGCAGCCTCATCAAAACCAGCCAATTGGAACATCTTTACAATATGTTCCTTATACTTATTACGGATATTGACAGTCACATCATCATTGTCCAGATAATATTCTTTTTCACCCAGACTGATACCCCCTTGATACAATTGAAACAAATTGCTCTTGCTGTCCATGATATCGGCACCCACATAGAAACTGAAATAAGGGAATACACCGCTATGAGCCAGTTCCGCCATCAAAGGAACTATTTCCGATTTATCCTTCACTGAAGCAATCTTTTCCAAATCAGCTTGAATAGGAGTTACTCCATCCGCATTCAGTTTCACACTATCCATAGCCAAATTATAGATATCCCCTATTTTCTGACCTATTGTACCTTGCGCATTCTGCCCGGCAGCAATTTCCACAATCAATCCTTTCAGTTGTTCCCGATTATTTTCAGCAAGCATATCGAATGAGCCAAAACGGGAATATTCATTGGTCAGAGGGTGTTTCTTCATCCATCCGCCACAAGCATACTGATAAAAATCAGCTCCTTGAACAGCCGTAGTGTCCAAATTTGTCAAGTCTATACCCGAAGTCATGACGGCTTCCTTTTTACTGTCACATCCGGCAGCTACTGCCAGAGCCAATACAGCCATTGGTAAATAATGTTTTGCTTTCATTTGTTCTATATATATGATACATACTTTAACTTCCCTGCATCTCTTCTAATTCCATAGAAACGGTTTCCCATTCTTCTACCGTCTGATCCAAGTCCTTTTTCAGTTTCTGATGCTTTTCATACAAAGCCATATCCGATGCACCTTCGGGAGTAGCCATATCAGCTTCCACCTCGCCAATCTCAGTTTCCAGCTTTTCTATTTTCTGTTCACAATCCGCAATTCGTTTCTCCAATTTGCGAATTTTCTTATTCAATTCCTTTTGCGCCTCATAAGATAATTTGTTCTCACTAACCGTTTCGGGTTCTTCCTTTTTAGTGGCAGACACAGTAGGAGAAGCCGAAAGCTGCAACTCATTCAGACTCTCTATTTTCTTTTTCTGTAAAAAATCATAAATGCCGCCAATGTGTTCTTTTACTACTCCACCTCCGAATTCATAAACTTTGGTCACCAGTCCATCCAAGAACTCACGGTCATGAGAAACAACAATCACCGTTCCATCAAATTCCTTGATAGCTTCTTTCAATACATCCTTTGAACGCATATCCAGATGATTGGTAGGTTCGTCCAAAATAAGGAAATTCACCGGTTCTAACAAAAGTTTTATCATGGCAAGACGACTCCGCTCCCCACCCGACAGTACCTTTACTTTTTTATCAGAAGCCTCACCTCCAAACATGAATGCTCCCAGAATATCACGAATCTTCAAACGAATATCCCCTTTTGCCACATAATCAATCGTATCAAAGACACTCAGATTTTCATCCAACATCTGAGCCTGATTCTGAGCAAAATAACCAATCTGTACGTTGTGCCCGATGGTCAGTTTACCTTCGTATGGGATTTCGTCCATTATACATTTCACCAAAGTGGACTTACCTTCCCCATTCTTTCCGACAAAAGCCACCTTCTCACCTCGATTAATAGTCAAAGTCACATCGTGAAAAACGATATGACTGCCATATGCTTTCTTCACCCCGTCACAAATGACCGGATAATTGCCGGAACGCATGGCAGGCGGAAACTTCAACCGCAAGGCTGAATTATCTTCATCATCAATTTCAATAGGAACTATTTTTTCCAATTGCTTGATACGGCTCTGCACCTGTACAGCCTTGGTAGCCTTATAACGGAAACGCTCTATGAAATCTTCTGTATCCTGAATTTGCTTCTGCTGGTTCTCGTATGCACGCAATTGCTGCTCACGACGTTCTTTGCGCAATACCACAAACTCATCGTAAGCCACTTTATAATCATAGATATGCCCGCAAGATATTTCAATCGTACGATTGGTCACATTATTAATAAATGCACGGTCGTGGCTCACCAATACAACGGCTCCCGCACTTGTCTTCAAAAAGTTTTCCAACCATTGAATGCTTTCTATATCCAGATGATTGGTAGGCTCGTCCAACAGCAACACATCGGGCCGTCGCAACAGCAACTTGGCCAACTCTATACGCATACGCCATCCACCACTGAACTCAGATGTAGGACGGTTAAAATCCTCCCGGCTAAATCCCAACCCCATCAATGTACGTTCTATCTCAGCTGTATAATTGGTACCTCCCATCATCAAAAAGCGTTCATTGTCATGGGTGAATTTCTCAATCAGTTTACGATAGTTTTCTGAATCATAATCTGTTCTATCCGCCAACTCCTGATTCATTCTCTCAATACTAGCCTGCAACTCAAAGATATGTTCAAAAGCCATCTCCGCCTCTTCCATCACAGTATGTTTATCACTCAGAATCATGACTTGAGGCAGATAGCCTATCGTCACATCACGCGGAACAGAAACACTACCTGAAGTAGGCGCCTGTATTCCTGCCAATATCTTAAGCATAGTAGACTTACCGGCCCCATTCTTCCCGACCAGCGCAATACGATCTCTCTTATTGATAACGTATGACACATCCTCAAACAGAGGCGTTACTCCAAACTCTACTTTCAAATTATCTACTGAAACCATTCGTTTTTATCCTTTTGCAAAAGTGGCAACAAATATACGGTTTTATATGTAAAAAAGACAAAATACAAGTAAATAAAAAAAGTCCTCATCCTTAACAAATAGGACAAAAGTATTAAAACGTGTTAGAAAACATATTTTTTTAGTTGTTTTATTTGCAAAATTCACTAAAACACGTACCTTTGCAACGTGTTTTTCATAGTATTAGATTTAAGGTTAACAAAGGTTGGAGCAAGGCGTTGCTCCTTTTTTTATGTCTACATTTTCCTCATACTTAAATATTGACTTAGCTCAACCAAGCAAAATTTATCTGTAATACAAAAAATGACTGCTTCATTCTCATGAAGCAGCCACCAACAAAATACACGATGTAACACAACTATGTTTTATACATATCAGTTATTTAATATCGATTCCACAAGGATTGAGTCCCGGACCACCACCACCTGTATATCCCCTACTTTCTCCTGTGTCCCATGGAGAAATCCAAAAAGCATATAAATCTCCACAAGTAACATAAAACTTCACTTTAACTATCTTGCCTGAAAGAGCAGCAAGTTTTTTACCTGATTTCCAAGTTACCAATTGTTTAGTACTGTTCAAATCATTCATTTCCTTACAATCCTCTCTGGAAAATCCCGTAATCACATTACCATTTTCATCCATTATCTCCACCTGCAAATCCTTTGCTTGTGCATTCACAAAAAAATGATTACCATCAAACTTTATTTTCTCGGTAACAAGTACCCCTTCTGTGTCTGTATGCATGGAAACGAACCCATCACGACGTAAAGTTGCCAACCCAGTAGAAGTAAATCCATCCCACATCACTTTATTCTTCATTCTTCCACTAGAATACAAATACAAAGAATCACCAACAATGAGAGGTACGCCAATAATAGACTGCATATTTCCCCAGTTCCATGCCCCTTCCGTTTCATTTACTCCCATAACAGGTTCATAACTGGGACGATAAAAATGAAAACCATCCCGACTATATCCCATCCCTATTTCATTTCTTTTCTGAATACCTAACTTACCACAGAGATCATTCTCTGGTCCTTTCCACATAGCATAGAACCCTAGCATAACACTTTCATAAGGCATAGCATCAAAATTATAAATGGCTGGACGCACATCAGGAAATTCAGGATGTGGCAGTTCCTTATCGGAAGGAGTAAACCACAAAACTATATTTTTATCCTTTATTCCTTTAGCCAATGAATGCGCCACGCTAACTGCCATCTCTGGATCTTCATTTTCCAAATAGCCTCTAGAGCGTCCGTCTGCTTTACTCCCCTGCCGTAGACTAATAGCCCATTTTTGAGTAAACGGATTATAGAAAGCAGTGGTACGATCCCCCACCCTGTCTCTTATACACATCTGACGCTGCCGAC
>ENA-OYYZ01000844-OYYZ01000844.1-human-gut-metagenome-genome-assembly--contig:-NODE-844-length-14889-cov-4.378455_pt1 | contig 14889 bp, 10 predicted proteins | sample MGYA00243256_ERZ653463 | MGnify/ENA primary metagenome ERZ653463 (study PRJEB26926, sample SAMN06165173) | human gut metagenome | biome: ENVO:00009003; feature: ENVO:2100002; material: ENVO:00002003... | reverse complement strand
CGAGATTTCTGCCTGTCTCGTGGGCTCGGAGATGTGTATAAGAGACAGGGGGAAAACGGAACGCTGCAAGCCCAGTATGTGGAGAATTCCGAGTACGGATTTGTCAGCGGGACCTCCATTCCCGTGAGCTATGGGCTCCGCTTTGTTGCCACGCCTGCCGTTGGCTTCCAGTTTGCGGAGTGGACCGTGACCCTGAACGGAACGGCCGTTGCATGGGAGGATGAGGCGTTCCAAGGCATTGTGACCTTTACCGAGACAGAGAGCGCCGCCATCCTGCGCGTTTCCAGCCTGGAGGCGTTGATCCAAGCGGTCCAAGGGGAGAGCGAGGGCTCCGGTGAAGACGCGGCCCCTGTTTTGCAGGTGCAGGCCGCCTTTACCAGCCAGAACCGCACCGTGACCTTCTCTGCGGATGAATCGACGCCCAACGGCACTGTGACCGCCCAGCAGAACGGCCAGAGCCTGAACAGCGGCGTGTCCGTGGCCCACGGCAGCTCCATGACCTTTACCGCCACGCCCAACGAGGGGTATGTGGTAGAGAGCTGGGTTGTCAACGGCCGGGTGGAACAGAACCCTGACGGCACCCACTACACCGGAACCACTTTGGAGCGGGAGATCACCGAGGACACCGAGGTCAAAGTGACGTTCACAGCCGAGGAGCAGTACGCTGTCTCCTATGAAGTCGTGGATGAAAACAACCAGCCCGTTTCGGGTATGGCTGTCACCGTGGAAGGATTGACGGATGGCAAAGTGACCAAGGGCGGCAATGTGGCCTTTACCGCCCAGCCCTCTGTGGGCGTGGTCATTCAGCGGTGGGAGGTGCAGCGCGGCGATGGAGATTGGGAGACGGTCTCCGCCAGCGCCAACCGCTACACCCTGTACAACGTGCAGGCGGATACCAACGTCCGCATTGTGGCCAGCGGCGGCGGCTCCAACCGTTACACGCTGACCTTTGGCGTGGTGGACGATACTGGTTCCCCTGTGACCGGCGGCACCTTGACAGCCACTTCCAATGGCGTCACGTTGGAAACCGGAACGGAATACCCCGCCTACACCAACGTGGAATTCACCTTTACAGAGGCTGAAGCCTATGAAGTGGTGGAATGGAAGGTCAACACAGATACGGTGCAGGAGGGCCGCGGCCAGCTCACCTACACCCTGGAGAGCCCCTCTGTGGACACCACCGTCAACGTGGTGGTGCGGGAGAAGCCCTCTGTCACCGTTAAGGAAGTTTCAAACGGCACGGTTGATGTGACGTACACCTTGGACGGCGAAACCGTTCAACCCTCTGAGAACGGCTATGTGTACACCGGCACCGGCATTTCCGTTACGCTGGCGCCCGCTACCGGATATGTGGTGGACGCCGGTGAAATGGAGGCAACATACGGTGTAGACTTGAGCTACACAGACAGTTCCGGCGCCATCACCGACAACATGACCTATACCATTGACAATGTGCAGAGCGATGTGACGATTGCTCCCGTTTGGGAACAGCTTGCCGCCTACACCGTCGGTTACTATGTGGTGGACACCATTGGGGATGGCTCTGGCACGCATGGCGCCTTGTCCGCCTCTGTGGAGCGCAAGGGCATGGATAGCTATGAGAACAGCGAGTTTGTCAGTGGAAACACTGTCTACGACGGCTCCACCGTCACCTTTACCGCCAGCCCGGAGAATGGCTATATCGTGCAGGAGTGGCAGGTCGATGGCGAGGCGCAGGCAGGCGACACCAGCAACACGCTGACCCTGAGCGCGTCCGAATTGACGGCTGATACAACCGTTACTGTCCAGTTCCGCGAGATCGGCGACAAGGTCACCATCTCTGCGGGAGAAAATGGTGAAATCACCAGCGCCATCGCAGGCGGTGTGGACCAGATTGACAACATGGAAACCGGTTTTACCCTGGACGAAGGCGCGTCTGTAACCATCACCGCGCAGCCCGAGACGGGGTATGAAGTGGATTCTTGGAGCGTCAATGGCGAGAGAATCGAAAATACGCAAGGGAAGAACACCTTCACCTGCACGTCGCAGAGCGCGAACACCGGCGCGGCCATCTCTGTGGAGTTCCAGCAAGTGACCTATGGGGTCTCTTGGAGCGCTGCCGGGGGCACTGTCACGGCCGATGGTTACACCGGCACCAGCGCCGATATCCGGGGCGGCACCGAGGTGAGCTTCACAGCCGAGCCTGCTTACGGCTATGAGCTCACCGGATGGACCGTAAACGGCGAACCCCAGAATGGAGAAAGCGATGAAACCTTCACCTGGACCGTTCCCAACGGCCAGGCTGCGGACCCTGCTGTCTCAAGTTATCAAATCGAGGCGCTCTTTGAGCTGGTGGATACGGATTACACTCTGACCTATACGGTTGCTGGTTCCGGCGGCACGATCTCTGTGCCCGGCGGCGAAAATGGGAGCGTTACCGTGTCCCATGGCGGCAGTATCACCTTCACCGGCGCCGTGCGCTATGATGTGAATTATGCTGTGGAAGGCTCCGGTGGTACTGTTTCGGCAACGGCAAACGGCGAGAGCATCGCCAGCGACACCACTGTGCAGGTGCTGGGCGGCAGCAAGCTGGTCTTTACCGCCGCGCCAGAGGAGGGGTACATGGTGGCCCGGTGGACGGTGAACGGAGAGGAAGTTACTCGGGGCAACATGGCAGCCTACGGCATGACCAATCCCTACGCAAAGGAGCTTGCTGTAGAGAGCCTCAGCGGAAACCTGGATGTGCGGGTGGAGTTTGAACCGTATGAGGGCTATGCTATCCCCACAGGCGATGAGGGCTACACGATCGAGAACATCGAGAGGAATCCCGATGACACAACGCCTACGAACGAGATCCGAAAAGGCGGCGACGTGACCTTTACCATTGGGCTGAACGTGGAAGGCGGCTACGCCAACTTTAGCAAGCTGGTCATTAACGGCTATGACTGCCTGGAACAAACCGGGACTGCTGCTGGCTGTGACTCTGTCACCGCCACCCGCAACAGCGACGGCAGCTACACCGTGACCATCCAGAACGTGAGAGGCGATATCGACGCGGACATTGAGGCTCACCAGTTGGTGATTGGCGAGTTGACAGTGCCGAATGCTTTTACGGATAATCCTGAGCTTGACTCTGTCGAAGAGATCCAAGCTCGATTGGAAGCTCAGATTACCGGTGCCAGCGATGGCAAAGTTTTCTATGACATCGCCCTGAAATATTATGATTCTTCTAACGGTACATGGGTAGACGTGACAGAGGGTAACTTCCCTGAAGAAGGCGTGGACGTGGTGCTGCCCTATCCTACGGGCACAGACGAGCGCGACACCTTTACTATTATCCACATGTTCACTACCACGGGTCAGGAAGGAGAAATAGAAACCGTCACACACACCAATTACTCCGACGGCCTGCACTTCCATGTGGACAGCCTGTCGCCCTTTGCCATCAGCTGGACCAAATATGAGGCGCCGGTAACTCCCGGCGGCGGTGGCGGCACACCCTCCGAGCCGGAAGAGCCCACCTGGCCCTTTGAGGACGTGACGGAAGGGGACGACTGGTTCTATGACGCCGTGGCCTATGTCTATGAGAACGGCATCATGGCCGGCACCGGCGAGACCACCTTCGAGCCTGGCATGCTGCTTGACCGGGCCATGGCCGCCCAGCTGTTCTACAATCTGGAGGGCAAGCCTGCTGTGACCGGTGACTCCACCTTTACCGACGTGACTTCCGGCCACTGGGCTGTGGACGCCATCACCTGGGCCGCCCAGAACGACATCGTGGCGGGCATTGGCGGCGGTCTGTACGACCCCGACAGCAACGTGACTCGTGAGCAGTTCGCCCAGATGCTCTACAACTACGCCAAGTACAAGGGTTATGATTTGACGGCTACTGGCGACCTGTCCCAGTTCCCGGACGCTGGCTCCATCAGCAGCTGGGCGGAGGCCGCCCTGGGCTGGGCCAACGGCAAGGGGCTGATCAACGGCCATGAGAACGGCACCATCGACTCCAAGGGCAGCACCATCCGTGCCCAGGCGGCCAGCATCATGGCAAACTTCGACCAGAACGTGGCCAAATAAAAAGAACATAGCGCACACAGGAATGGCTCCCGCAAGGGAGCCATTTTTGTTGCCCATCTCTTGACAGAATGCGGCCTCCGTGATATGATTCACTTTATAAATAACATTTAAAAAGTAAGATAGGAAGTGAGGCGTTGAAAGCCGCCAATACAATGCAGGTGCGCCAGCACAACAAAGCAGTGATCCGCCAGGCCATGCTCTGCCTGCGGCAGGCCACCCGGCCCCAGCTGGCCCAGAAGACGGGGCTCAGCCAGGTGACCGTGAGCGCTGTGCTGGCTGAGCTGATGGAAAAGGGTGAGGTGGAGAACTGCGGAAGCGTCCCCTCAGAGGGAGGGCGTCCCTCTGCCTGCTACCGCTACCGGGGAGAGCGGCATAACGCCGGAGTGCTGTATACCTATCAGATGGAAGGGAGAACGCTGGTCCAGCTGGAGGTGTTTGACCTCTTTGGCGACCGGGTAGACCGTGCTTCCCAGTTTTTAGGAGACCTGCGTCCCGAGAGCTTTGACGCCCTGCTGGATGCGGCGTTTCAGGAGACGCCGGGCATCCGCACCCTGGCACTCGGCGTGCCGGGCCAGGTGGAGGGAGAAAAGATTCTCTTCTGCGACCACCGCGCCCTGGCGGGGGATTCTCTGTCCCGGCGATGGAAAGGGCGCTACCATGTGCCGGTGTTGCTGGAAAACGATATCAACGCTGCTGTGCTGGGATATGTCCAAGGGCTTCCCGGTGAGGTAGCGGGCCTTACGGCGGGCATCTACTTTCCCGGCCGCTTTGGCCCCGGCATGGGCTTAGCGCTGGGCCGGAGCCCTTGGCCGGGACGGCAGGGCTTTGTGGGGGAGTTCCACTACCTGTATGGTCTGGACCAGTGGAACGGCATGGACCATGGAAACCCCGCGGCCGTGGAGGAGACAGCAGCCCGGTACCTTCGGGCGGTCTGCGTCATGGCTGGGCCGGAACGGGTGGTGCTCTATGGGGACATTTTCCGCCCCGGCTCGGCAGAAGCCATCCGCCAAAAGGTGGAAAAGACCTTCTACAATGCGTATGGACTGCAATTGGAGGTTCGCCGGGACATGGGGCCCGATTACAGCGCAGGGATGAAAGCGCTGGCTTTGCGTCAGCTGAAGCACACCCTTTTTGGAACAGCCTGGGAGGAAGAATAACATGTTTACCGCGTTGCTCGTGATCATCTATGTGTCCTTTATCAGTTTGGGCCTGCCGGATTCCCTGCTGGGTTCGGCTTGGCCCGCCATCCAGAAAAGCCTGGAGGCTCCTCTGCCCTTTGCGGGGGTCATCTCCATGATCGTCTCCTGCGGCACGGTGATCTCCAGCCTGATGAGCACCCGGGTCATCCGCCGGTTCGGCACGGGCCGGGTGACGCTTGTCAGCGTGGCCATGACGGCCTTTGCCCTGCTGGGGTTTTCCTTTGCTCCCCAAGTGGGCTGGCTCTGCCTGTTGGCGGTGCCCCTGGGACTGGGGGCGGGCTCGGTGGACGCGGGCCTGAACAATTTCGTGGCCCTCCACTACCAGGCCAAGCACATGAGCTGGCTGCACTGCTTCTGGGGCATCGGCGCCACTGCGGGGCCCATTGTCATGGCGTTTTGGATCGACCGGAACAACAACTGGCACGCGGGATACCGGACCATCGGCTTGCTGCAGGCGGCACTGGTAGCGGTGCTGCTGTTCAGCCTGCCCCTTTGGAAAAAAGTCTCCTCTCCCCAAGAAGAGGAGGGGGAAGAGGCCGTGGTGGCCCTGCCCCTGCGCCAGGTATTCCGCCTTCCCAAGGCCAAGGGCGCGCTGCTGGGATTCTTCTGTTACACGGCGGTGGAGGTCACTGCCAACCTGTGGACCAGCAGTTATGCGGTTAAGGGCTTCGGCGTCAGCGAGGACACCGCCGCCGGATGGAGTTCCCTGTTCTTTTTGGGCATCACCATTGGGCGTCTGCTTTCCGGTTTTGTGGCCATAAAGCTCTCCAGCCCCACGTTGATCCGGGTGGGACAGGGAATCGGCCTGTGCGGTATTCTACTGCTGTTCCTGCCCCTGCCTCAGTGGCGCATGCCCCTGGGCCTTTGTCTGATAGGCGGAGGGTGCGCCCCCATTTTCCCGGCCATGCTCCACCAGACGCCCCAGGTTTTTGGAAAGAAGTTCTCCCAGGCCATGATGGGGGTGCAGATGGCCTGTTCGTATGTGGGAGGCATGGTGATCCCCCCGCTGTTTGGCTTTTTGGCCGACTTTTTCGATGTGCGCATCCTGCCGGCATACCTGCTGCTGTTCCTAGCCCTCATGTTCCTGGGCACGGAAAGCATCCTCCGGGGCAGTCGGCAGAGTGGGAAGCAGTGATCAAAAGCTTTGGAAAGGAGGCGGCCCTATGGCATTCCATCCCATCGACCGGGACACCTGGGACCGGGCAGAGCGCTTTGAGCATTATTTTTCCCAGGTGCCCTGCTTCTACAGCATGACAGTGGATTTGGATGTGACAGAGCTGAAGCGGCGGGGAGGGCGCTTTTATCCGGCCGTGCTTTACAGCCTGGCAGTGATTGTCAACCGGCACCGGGAATTCCGCATGGCGTTCAATGAGGAGGGCGTCCTGGGCTGGTATGACCAGCTTTCGCCCAGCTATACCGTCTTCCACCCGGACACAGAATCCTTTTCTTGCCTTTGGACAGAGTATACCCCGGACCCTTCTGCGTTTCTCCAGCGCTATGAGGAGGATCTGCGCCTTTATGGAAGAGTGGAATCCTTTGAAGCCAAGCCCCACACGCCCCCAAACGTGTTCACCGTCTCCATGATCCCCTGGCAGGCCTTCACCAGTTTTCACCTGGAGCTTCCCCGGGGCGGGGAATACCTGCTCCCCATTTTTACCCTGGGCCGCTACCGTCCTGTGCAGGGGCGCCTGCTGATGCCCTTGGCCCTGCAGGTCCATCACGCCGTGTGCGACGGCTTTCACGCCTGCCGCTTTGTAGAAGAGCTTCAGCTGCTTCTCAACTTGGGAAAGGCGGGATGACTCTCTCTGCGATTTCATCGTATATCCTGTATATCACAGCAAAAACCGGCGGATTATTCTATCCGCCGGTTTTCTACAATATATTGAGCCCGTTCACAATCTTTTTACAAGAAAATGGGTTGTTCTCCTATAATTCGACAAAATGCTCACGAAGGGTAGTGTATCATTACCCACAGAGGACAAGGCATATCAGGGCTTTTCAGGGCTGGAAAAGCTTTGGGGGTTCCTCAGTTTCCGCCCCCCCTAAGAGAGGGTGGGCCGGCCCTTGCGCAGTCCCCCTCCCGCTGGCCAAGGCTTCTTGGAAAGGGAAGGGGCGCTGGGGGACAGGCGGGCTGCCACCCGCACAGTCCTTCAACAAGCAGGGATGTTAGTCAGGAAGCGCTGGCCATCTGCAGGCAGAGCTTGTCGGCGATCATGGCGATGAACTCGCTGTTGGTGGGCTTGCCACGGGTGTTGTGGATGGTGTAGCCGAAATAGGAGTTGAGCACATCCACATCCCCCGGTCCCACGCCACCTCAATGGCATGGCGGATGGCCCGTTCCACCCGGGAACTGGTGGTATTATAGCGCTTTGCCACGCTGGGATAAAGCTGTTTTGTCACGGCGTTGATAATCTCCGGGTCTTCCACCGCCATCAGGATGGAGTCCCGCAGGTAGTGATACCCCTTAATGTGGGCGGGCACGCCGATCTGATGCAGAATCTCCGTCACCCGCAGCCGCAGGCTGGAATTCATGGGGTCCGCCTCAAGGTGCTTGCCCTTCATAGAGAGCAGGTGAAGAATGCGCTCTGCCATTTCGTTTTTGTCATAGGGGGACAGGGCGAAGTAGGCCACGCCAGCCGCGGCGATCTCCCGTTCCATCATGGGATTTGTGTAAGAGGAGGTCACTATGTACAGGGGGTTCTCCACATTGGCGTCTTGGCTGACTGCGTGGATGACTCCGATGGCGTCCAGGCCCGGCATCAAAAATTCCATCACCACCAGCTGGGGGCGTTCCTCTCGGATTTTTGTGAGCAGCAGGGTGCTGTCCCGCTTGAGAAACAGGGGCCGCACTCCCCGCTGCGACAGCTTCTGAATCGGCTCACGGCCCCATTCGCCGTCTTCCGAACTAATTATGACCTTACTTTCTTTTTCCATGATGAACCTCCTGGGTATGGTTTATTGTGAAAAAATTTTACCATAACCTAATCGTTCTGGCAAGTGGTTTGTCGGAAAAAACTGGAAGATCATTTTGGCGAAAAACGACGAAAGCTGGCCGAAAACCGGGGATTTTTCACCTTTCGCACGAACATTCCCACAAAAAGTACGGCACTTTTCTCCTTTAAGCCCCCATGGGACACTATATCCTGTGGCAGCGGCTTTTCCAGGGGGAGAGGTGCTGTTTTTTTATGCCCCCGCTTCCTCTAAGGCCTGCCAAAGGTTCTTTTCCACCCAGCAGGCGGGGCAGAGGTCCCGCTGACAGCCGCAGCCTCTCCACAGAGAGGGATCTTTCCCCAGCTCCCCCAGCGGCGTGTGGAGAATTTTTTCCAGAACGGGCACTACGGTGCTGTCCAAAAAGTGCTGGAACACCTCTGGCGGCATGGCCTGCCAGTCCAGGGGACAGAGGCCGGCGGGATGGAGCCTGTCGTAGAAGCAGCTGCCTTGATAGACAGTGCCTTGTTTCCGGATGAACAGGTTAAAATAGTATTCGTCCGAGAAACCGGACTTCTGGGCGTGCCACTGCAGAACAGTTCCCGGCGCCAGGTCCGCCGTCCAGGCGTTGCCCTGTTTCCGGAACCCCAGCGGTCTGAGCGCCTGGGAGATCTGCCGGAGGAAGGCTTTGCGCTTTTCTTGGACCAGCGCGAAAAGCTCCTCCTTTTCCAGGGAAGGATAGGCCCGGTACAGCGCAGCGACAGCTTCCCGGGCGGAGGGCTCGTCTTCCCAAGAGGCCAGCAGCAGCTTCTCCCGCAAGTGGATCGCAGTGGCGGAGACTCCCGCCTTTGCCAAGCTGTCCTCATTGCCCTTGATGCGGGTGAACGCCGTAGAGGCAAAGCCGTAGGCCACCTCCACCCAATGGGCCGTTCCCAGCAGGTCCACCACAAATGCGGTCTGCTCTGTGCAGGGCCGGTAGAACAGCCCTAGCTTTGGGGAGGAATGCCACAGGGCGGCCTCTTGGAACCCGGCGCCGAGAAGCTGCTTTCTGTAGGCCGCGATCCGTGGGGACGCCTCCCAGCGAACTGCTGCGTCCATTCCCATCCCTCCTGTGTAGTCAACTGTTATCATTATAGCAGCTGAAACGCGGCTGTAAAGTGCGGGTGGGAAAAAGGCGCGCCCCCACGTCCGGCGGCGCGCCCATCCCGTTCAACCCGTTCCCTGGCAGCTTTGACACTCTTCCCACATCACCTGGGCAAAAATGCCGTAGCCGGTGGTGGGGTCCTCTGTGAACACATGGGTAACCGCCCCAGCCAGCTTCCCATCCTGCAGGATGGGGCAGCCGCTCATGCCCTGCACAATGCCGCCGGTGGCCTGCAGAAGCCGGGAGTCCGTCACCCGAACCACCAGGTTTTTCGTCAGTTGGTCCGCATTGGCGATCTGGACGATTTCCCCCTCATAGAGCTGGGGGCCGGTTTCATCCAGGCTGACCAGCAGCTGCACCGGGCCGCATCGCACCTGTTCCTTGGGAAGAATTTCCAAGGGCTCCCCCTGGGGCGCTTCTAAAAGAGTGCCATAGACGCCGGTCTCCCGGTTGGCCAACAGGGTGCCCAAGGGCTCCTCCGAAGAGAAATAGCCCTGCAGCTGGCCGGGCGCGTCAGCTTTGCCTTTGATTACGCCGCTGAGGGTAATGGGCATGGGCTCTCCTGTTTTCAGCGTCATCACGCCGCTGGTATCCATGTCGCAGATGCCGTGCCCCAGCCCGGCAAAGCAGCCAGTGGATGGATCGTAAAAGGTCAGGGTGCCAATGCCCGCGGCGCTGTCCCGCACCCACATGCCGGTTTTAAAGGAGCCCTCTCCATACACGGGGGTCACCTGGGTCTCAAAGACCTGCTCCCCCCGGCGCACTTGGAAGGTGATGGCCTCTCCGGCGCTTTGGCCAATATACTCCGCCAGGCTTTGGTTGCTGGGAATCTCCATGCCGTCGGCCTCCAGCAGATAGTCCCCGGGCAGTATGCCGGCTTCTGCGGCGGGGCAGCACACCCCGTTTGAGGTGTACAGGTCTGAAAGCGAGGCCACAATGACCCCGTCTGTGAAGAGCTTAATGCCAAAGACAGTCCCCAGGGGGACCACCTTTCCAGGGCTTTCCTGGGAACCCTGTCCCCCGGAGGTTTGGGCCGCCTGCGGGGACAGGAACTCCCTGCCCCCATTAAAGGCAGAGGCCTCCAGGGCAGTGCCCTGGCTGGGTTCCAGCTTTAAAAAGCTCAAGGAGGCCAGCATACATACCGCCGTGGCGCCCACACTCAGGGCAAAGACCTTCATCCCTTTGGAAAGGCTGTGGGGGTTGAACTGCTGGCGCAATCGCTTCCAAAACGATCTCATCGGTATTCATCCCTTTCCTGGGCAGGTTTTGCGAAAAAAGAAACCGCGCCCGTTTTTTACTCTGCCACCCGGGATGAAAAATATTTTGACAATTAAAAACGCCTTTGCCCAAAGAAGGCAAAGGCGAGAATTTTTGGTCTGCCGCATCGGCGGGGCGTTGGCCTCGGGACGGCGGCTGCCGGTCCCTACCCCACCGAAGGACAGTATGTTAATAAAATGAAATGAAAAGAGAGGTCGTTTTCACGAAAAGGTTTTCTCGCTTTCGGCTTTCACCTTCCTTCATCTTTCATTGTCACCAGTCTACCCCATAATTATGAAGAGGCCATAAGCCTTTTTTGAAGTTTCCGTAAGGAATTTATGAACAGAGCTTGAAGAGGCGTTTTAGGGAAACTGTGCAATGCTCTGAAAATGCGGGATGTTCCCATATTTTAACAAGTTAAAGCGGCGTTTCTTGTTGAAACCACGCCGCTTTTGTGTTAAGATAAGAATTACTCCCATTCCGGGAGAGGGAAATGCAAGAAGAGCGCCCCTCTCTTGCAAGGGAGAGTTTGCGCCCCAAAGGAGGAAGCTATGAGCGAGCAAGCCCGTATCACGGTTGTCTGCGGCCATTATGGCTGCGGCAAGACAAACCTCACCCTAAACCTGGCTTTGGAAGCGGCTGCGGCGGGGGAGAGGGTCACTGTGGCGGACCTGGATATTGTCAACCCCTATTTCCGCTCGTCCGAATATGGCGGCCTGCTGGAGGAGCACGGGGTGCGGTTGATTGCTCCCGTATTTGCGGGCACCACCTTGGATACCCCCACCCTGCCCCCAGAGCTGTATTCCATTTTCGAGCCCCAGGCGGGCCGTGTCTTTATTGATGCCGGCGGCGATGACGCAGGCGTCACGGCTCTGGGCGGGCTTCACGGCCAGCTGGAGGAAACGGGCTACCAGATGCTCTACGTCATCAACCGCTACCGGGTGTTGTCCCAAACACCGGAGGAGGCTGCCGCGCTGCTAGGGGAGATAGAGGCCGCCAGCCGCCTGAAAGCTACCGCCCTGGTGAACAATTCCCATCTGGGGGTGGAGACCCAGCTTCAGGACCTGCTGGACGCCCTGGGATTTGCCCAAAGAGCTTCCCAGCTTACCGGCCTGCCGCTGCTGTACTCCACTGCCCCGGACTTTGCCCTGAAAGAGGGGGAACCCCTGCCGGAAGGCTTCAGGCCTGTAAAGCGCTATGTGAAGTTCATGTGGGAGTGAGGGCGGAGTGCCTCCGCTGTCAATTCGCGCCCTGGGGTCCTGGTCCCTAGTGGGGACCGTTCAGGACCGACCGAGCCGGCAGGCGAGACGCTCGCTTCGCTCGTGCTCATCGAAAAGTTAGCGCACGTCCGCGCCTTGTTTTGGGTGAGAAACCACAGCCGCGGGCAGAGGTGCCTCCGCTGTCAAGCCGCGCCCTGGGAGAGTTCTTGACATATGCCAACACAGCACTACCCATTGTATTGCATATAAAGTAAATTGAGAAAATTCCTTGAAGGAGGGAAAACGATATGGCTAGAATCATTGTGGATGAGAAGGTCTGCAAGGGCTGTGGGATGTGCGTGCACGCATGTCCGCTGAAGATTATCGCCCTGGATAAGACCCGCTTAAACGCCAAGGGCTACCACCCCGCCCAGCTGGTGGAGCCTGAAAAGTGCGTGGGCTGCGCTTCCTGCGCCACCATGTGCCCTGATACGGCGATCACTGTGGAACGGTAAAGAATTTTGTCCGGGGTTCCCTGGGGAACCCTCGAGAAAGGAATGAATTTGCTTATGAAGGTTTTGATGAAGGGCAACGAGGCGCTGGCCGAGGCTGCCATCCGCGCCGGCTGCCATCACTTCTTCGGCTACCCCATCACGCCCCAGACCGAGCTGGCGGCGTATATGTCCAAGCGCATGCCCAAGGTAGGCGGCACCTATCTGCAGGCAGAATCTGAAATCGCTGCCATCAACATGGTGCTGGGCGCCTCCGCGGCTGGAATCCGCGCCATGACCTCCTCTTCCTCTCCCGGCATCAGCCTGAAGGGAGAGGGCATCTCTTACATGGCGGGCTCTGACCTGCCCGCGGTCATCATCAACGTGCAGCGGGGCGGCCCCGGCCTGGGCGGCATCCAGCCCAGCCAGGCGGACTACTGGCAGGCCACCAAGGCCACCGGCCACGGCGACTTCCAGATTCTGGTGTTTGCCCCCTCCACGGTGCAGGAGATGGTGGACCTGATCTCCCATGCCTTTGGCACCGCCGACAAGTACCGCATGCCCGCCATGATCCTGGCCGACGGCATGCTGGGCCAGATGATGGAGCCTGTGGAGCTGCCCGAAGAGGGTTCCGCGCAGCTGCCCGAAAAGCCCTGGGCTGCCAGCGGCCACGGCGGCAAGCGCGCCCACAACATCATCAACTCTCTGTACCTGACCCCTGAGAAGCTGGAGCAGCTGGTCAAGGAGCGCTATGAGCGCTATGAGCAGGTCAAGGCCAACGAACAGATGGCCGAGGAGTACCTGACAGAGGACGCGGACATCGTGCTGGTGGCCTACGGCGCCTCCTCCCGTGTGGCCCGCAGCGCCGTGAACAAGGCCCGGGAAAAGGGCATCAAGGCGGGCCTGGTGCGGCCCATCACCCTGTGGCCCTTCCCCACCCAGGCGTTAAACCGCGCCGCCAGCCACGCCAAGAACTTCCTGGTGGTGGAGATGAGCATGGGCCAGATGGTGGACGACGTGAAGCTGGCCATCGACTGCAAGGTGCCGGTCCACTTCTATGGCCGCACCGGCGGCATGATCCCCACCCCCGCCGAAGTGCTGGAACAGATCGAAGCGCTGCTGTAAAGCGAGAAAATATAGGCGGAAGAGGCAGCGCCCCTTTCCGCCGGAAAGGCGAATTGACTATGGCTATTGTATTTCAAAAACCGTCTACCTTGACTGACGCGCCCATGCACTACTGTCCCGGCTGCACCCACGGCATTGTCCACCGCTTGGTGGCCCAGGCCCTGGAAGAGCTTGGGGTGGAAGGCAAGGCTGTGGGCGTGGCCTCTGTGGGCTGCTCGGTCATGTGCTACGATTACTTCTCCTGCGATATGGTGCAGGCCCCCCACGGCCGCGCCCAAGCAGTGGCCACGGGCCTGAAGCGCGCCCGTCCCGATAATGTGATCTTCACCTACCAGGGCGACGGCGATTTGGCCGCCATCGGCACCGCCGAGACGGTTCACGCCGCCACCCGGGGCGAGAATATCACCGTCATCTTCATCAACAACGCCATTTACGGCATGACCGGCGGCCAGATGGCCCCCACCTCCCTGCCGGGGCAGGTCACCCAGACCACCCCTTATGGCCGTGACACCAACACCGCCGGCTATCCTGTGAAAGTCTGCGAGATGCTCTCCACCCTGGACGGCGTGGCCTTTGCCCAGCGTGTTACCGTGGACTGCGTGAAGAATGTGAACATTGCCCGGAAGGCCATTAAGAAAGCCTTCCAGAACCAGATTGAGGGCAAGGGGTACTCCATTGTGGAAGTGCTCTCCACCTGTCCCACCAACTGGGGCATGTCCCCTGTAGAGGCCCTGAAGTGGCTTAATGACAATATGATCCCCTATTATCCTCTGGGTGTGTATAAAGATGTGGAGGAGGGTGTGAAGAAATGAAAAATCTGAACATTCTTTTCGCGGGCTTCGGCGGCCAGGGCGTGCTGTTCGCCGGGAAGGTGGTGGCCTACGCCGCTTTGATCGCCAACAAGCAGCTCTCTTGGCTGCCCTCCTACGGCCCGGAGATGCGGGGCGGCACCGCCAACTGCAGCGTGTGCGTTTCCGACGAGGCCATCGGTTCCCCCCTGGTGACCAACCCCAACGTGTTCATCGCCATGAATCTGCCCTCTTTTGACAAGTTCATCAATGCGGTGGAGCCCGGCGGCATTGTCATCGTGGACTCCAGCCTGATCGACAAGAAAGTGGAGCGGGATGACGTCACCGTGTACTATGTGCCCTCCACTTCTCTGGCGGATGAGAACGGCGTGAGCGGCCTGTCCAACATGATCCTCATTGGCAAGCTGTTCAAGGAGGTCCTTTCTGACGGGGACTACCAGTTCTGCGACGCAGATATCCTGGGCCAGGCGGTACAGAAGTGCATCCCCGCCCGCAAGGCCCAGATGCTGGACTTCAACCGCAAGGCCATCCAGATCGGCCAGGAGCAGTAAACAGAACAACATAGAAGCTCTAAGCCCCAGGCGTTTGCCCGGGGCTTTTTCTGTGTTGACAAGCCCTTCCGGCAGGTGTAGGATCTGTCTCTTATACACATCTCCGAGCCCACGAGACAGGCAGAAATCT
>ENA-OYYZ01000830-OYYZ01000830.1-human-gut-metagenome-genome-assembly--contig:-NODE-830-length-15104-cov-5.017676_pt1 | contig 15104 bp, 10 predicted proteins | sample MGYA00243256_ERZ653463 | MGnify/ENA primary metagenome ERZ653463 (study PRJEB26926, sample SAMN06165173) | human gut metagenome | biome: ENVO:00009003; feature: ENVO:2100002; material: ENVO:00002003... | reverse complement strand
GATATAGTGTTTTTCATGGTATTAGAATTAAGTTAGATTAGGTTATCCGTCCAGTTCGCGAGAATAGGACGGTTTTCTTTTTTTATATCCCCCCGTAGGCTTTATGGCTTGTATTTCGAATCGGTCAGGATAGCTTGGCTATCGTTGTTTTGCATCAAGGCTTCCGGAGTCGAATTCGTTTCTCGCATATATTTGTCGATAATCTGCCAGCCGAGCCAACTGCCGAGATTTCCGGGAGCATCGCTTGCCAGGAATATGCTGGGGACGTTATCGAAGTATTTATTTGTCGTCATCTGGTCTGGCGTATAAAGATGCTTGCGTTCTATGATAGCCTTCCACAGGTTGGATTCATTCTCTTTGCACCAGTTATAGGAAGTTTCCGTGTAGCCCATGAGTACTTCAGGCTTCAGTTCAGGAAATGCTTGATGGATCAGATATTTTATTTTGCCTTCATAGATCATCCGGTCGAGCAGTACATTTTCTTTTCCTTCAAACGGATACTCGGACATCAGCCAACCGGCAAGGTAATCGGGGACGATATGCTCAGGCGTCATTAACCGGCGCTGGAAATCATAGAAGAAGTCCTGGTATAACGGATATTCCTCGCCTAAATATTTATCTATCGAGATGGACAACAGGCTGTCGCCGACCAGTACATTTTGGTTGAAGCCTGAAACGTGCATATAGATGGCCGGAATCTGCATCGAAGGAAAGCAGGTTTTCAGCCATGTGAAGCCGTTGCCGAGAGCTTGTTCGGTCTGGGAAACATTGTCATATTGACGGACAGCATCGGCGTATAGCCCTCTCAAAGTCGGTTCGGAATAGTAGTTGGCCAATTTGTCGAAGAAGCCGGGCATTGCCGGAGACTTCATGTTTAGGATACCTTTTCCCAATATGTCGAGCATTTGCGGGTATTCGCGAACAAGCTTGGCTTGCATGGAGGAGTCGTCCGTTTCGACCAGCTTTAAAAGCTCCTTGTCGAAACGATTGATCTTGACTGGAGCGGCTGAAGTGACAGCTGCCGGGATATGGGAATTCTGTCCGTTACAACTGAAAAGGTAAAATGACAGAGAGAATATCAGCAATAATTTCGCTTTCATAGGAATATCATTAATAAATTATACGCACCATCATACCGGTTCATTTTTATAAAAACGAATATCTCCCGGTTATATTGTGCAATCCATTCTTATTATTATCTTTGCACCCCTTTTTATCAGACAATATGCAATTTACGAACAAACAAATTCTGCAAATAACATTCCCCGTCTTGATGAGTCTATTGATGGAACACATGATCGGGTTGACCGATACGGCCTATTTGGGGCGGGTAGGAGAAGTCGAGTTGGGAGCGTCGGCATTGGCGGGAGTCTATTATCTTGTGATTTATATGCTTGGCTTCGGTTTCAGTATCGGTGCGCAGGTATTGATAGCCCGGCGTAACGGTGCACAGGAGTATAAACGGATCGGTCCGGTCTTTCTGCAGGGAACGTTTTTTCTGTTGTTGCTTGCAGCGTTGCTGTTTACGTTTTCGCATCTGTATTCGCCTTTCTTCCTGCGCAAACTGATCGATTCCGATGGAGTCTACCAAGCTACGATGGAGTATGTGGACTGGCGTGTCTATGGCTTTTTCTTCTCCTTTGTGGCCGTTATGTTCAGGGCTTTTTATGTCGGTATTACAAAAACAAGGATCTTGACCATAAATTCGGTTGTGATGGTGTTGACCAATGTGATGCTGAACTATGTCTTGATATTCGGAAAGTTTGGATTACCGGCATTGGGAATTGCCGGAGCGGCGATCGCTTCATCGGTCTCGGAGGCTGTTTCGGTACTGTTCTTCATCCTTTATACGTGGAAGAAAGTCGATTATGAGAAATACGGGTTGTTTGAGTATTCGGGTATGGATTTTCGGATGTTGAAGCAAATATTGGGTGTTTCTATCTGGATTATGATTCAGCACGGGATTGCTTTTTTAGGCTGGTTCGTGTTCTTTGTCGTGATGGAGCATCAGGGAGAGCGGTCGTTGGCGATTACGAATGTGGTACGAAGCATTTCTTCGTTTCTGTTTATGTTTGTCAATGCCTTTGCTTCGACCTCCAGTTCGCTGGTCAGCAATCTGATTGGTGCTGGAAAGCCGGAACAGGTGATGGGATTGTGCGGACGTATGATACGGATTTGCTATTACTTCGTTTTGCCGCTCGGTATCCTGATCGCCCTATTTCCGGAACTTGTATTGCGTATCTATACGGATAATACGGATCTGATTGCCGGTTCTGTATCGTCCCTTTGGGTGATGCTTTCCTCTTATCTGATTGCGGTACCTGCTTTTATTTTCTTTTTCAGCGTGTCGGGAACGGGCAATACGCAGACGGCATTGCTGATTGATATGGTAAGCATCTTTGTCTATGTTTTTTATGCACTTTGGGTCGGTATCCGGATACATGCGGATGTGGCGGTCTGCTGGACAACGGAGCATGTCTACGATTTGATGATCCTGTTCGCTTTCTTCTATCTCTGGAAAGGAAACTGGCAGAATAAAAAGCTGTGACAACTTATCTGGAATTACCGTTTTATCAATACGGTAAGCCGTAGGGAAAGATCGAAAAAGACCATCTTTGCGTTCACATTTTGCGTCACATGCCGTTCCGCTTTTGCCAACTCGTCCATGATGTCGATCACATTCCGTTCATTGATGAAAGGAGCGAACTTCACGGCAAATCCAGCTTCGTCCGTATTCATATAATTGAGTTCCGGCGACTGGAACCGGTACATGAAGTTCTCGCGTATCAGATGTTGGCAATAAGCAAGGAAGTTCTTCTGTCGTTCACGTCCGATACTTGCTAGCACATCTGCCATGTCTTTCATGCCTCTGACATTACGCGCCCAGGAGTTGCGCATCATGCCTTTGAACTGTTCCAGGTAGAACTTGTTCTCTTCTCCCAAGCTGATTGTCTCGACCGCTTTCAGATAACTGCCGTTTGCCAGATGGGCGACATGTTTGGCATCTTCGGGAGTCAAGTTGAACCGGGAAATCATGGAGGAAGCGATATCTTCCGGATGGATTCTCCGCACGTTGATACGCTGCGCACGAGACAGGATCGTACCTAAAACCAGATCAGGAAGTTCCGATACCATCAGGATCACCGTGTTCCGGGGAGGTTCCTCGATAACCTTCAGGAGCTTGTTGGCGCAGGTCTGATGAAGTTTTTCAGGCAGCCATACCAACAGGATACGGTAAGTCGCTTCGTATATCTTGAGGCTCAGTTTCCGGATAATCTCGTCGCTTTCTTTCGAGTAGATCAAGGCCTGTGAGTTGCCTGCATCGATATAATCCAGCCAACCGTCTATGTCGAAATAGGGACGGTTTTTCAGGAAACCTCTCCATTCGGTAAGATAATCATCGCAGACTTCCTTTTTCTTCTCCTTCTTGGATACGATCGGAAACACGAAATGAAGATCCGGATGGGCCAACTCGTTATACTTCAAGCATGACGGACAATGCCCGCATGAATCTGTTTCCGTCCGGTTCGTGCAGTTCAGATAACGTGCGTAAGCCAGTGCCAGAGGGAAAGCGCCTGCGCTAACCTGTTCTGTGAATAGCTGGGCGTGCGGGACGACACCTGTCTGTGCCGAATGTATAAGTCGTTTTTTTATTTCTTCCTGACCGATAATATCCTTGAAGTACATGTTGCTCCTTATTGAGTTGATAGAGCAAAGGTACGAATAATCGAGGAAATAAGAAACCTCATCTTAATGTGCGATCTGTATTTTCTCTTTAATGCATTTACCAATAAAAAGCACAAGCAAAAAAGGATATAAGGCCAAATCCATGGCGATAAACAGTATGTATTTCATCTTCGTAACATTTATTATTTCGTCGATAAGACTAAGATGCTTGGAAAAACCCCTATCCGATAACAAACTTTTTTTCATTTTGTTGTATGGTTTCTGGCGTATTGCTTACTTCTATTGCCTGATCAATAAAAGCGGGAATGGCGGTTTGTTTTTGAGATATTGACAAAATGCAATATTTTTCTTGTATGTATTTCTGATATAATAGCTTTTGAATAAATTTTAATTATCTTATTTCGGTATTTGATTTCAAAATGATAGTTGTTATCTTTGCGCCGTAAAAAGGAAAATCACATAAATACGGATTGTATTATGAATGTATGCAAAGATGACGCTTCTATTCTGATTATATATACGGGAGGTACTATCGGAATGATAGAAAATCCTGAAACAGGCTCTTTGGAGGCTTTTAACTTCAAACATTTGGAGGAACATGTTCCCGAACTAAAAAATCTCGGATATAAAATATCGTCTATTCAATTTGATCCACCGATGGATTCATCGGAGATGGGACCGGATTCATGGATGAAAATCGTGCATGTCATTGCGGAACATTATCATGATTACGATGGCTTTGTCGTTCTGCATGGGACCGATACGATGGCCTTTACCGCTTCCGCTTTGAGCTTTATGCTGGAAAATCTGAGTAAGCCGGTGATCCTGACCGGTTCACAGCTTCCGATCGGTATGCTTCGTACGGATGGAAAGGAAAACCTGATTACGGCGATAGAGATTGCCGCTGCCCGTGAAAACGATATGCCGCTGGTTCCTGAAGTTTGTATTTTCTTTGAGAACGACCTGCTGCGCGGAAACCGTACCAGCAAGACGAATGCGGATAATTTCAATGCGTTCCGTTCCTATAATTATCCTCCGTTGGCACATGCCGGTATTTCTATTAAATATGATATTCCCCAGATCTACCACCCGGTATCCAGAAAACCGCTGAAACCTCATTACTTGTTGGACCGGAATATTGCAATCTTGAAAATATTTCCTGGAATTTCTCCGCAGGTTGTGGAAAGCATCTTGAATATTCCCGGCTTGAAAGGCGTCGTGATGGAAACATTCGGTAGCGGGAATGCGCCCGGATATAATTGGTTGCTGGAGATGTTGAAGGATGCGGTCGAACGGGGGATCGTCATTGTCAATGTCACCCAATGCCTTGCCGGGAGCGTGGAAATGCACCGCTATGAAACCGGTCGCAAATTGTTGCAGGCCGGCGTGGTGAGCGGTTACGACAGCACGACCGAATGTGCGGTTGCCAAGCTGATGTTCCTGTTCGGGCATGGTATGACGCCGGACGAAGTAAAGGAACATCTGAATTGTTCGCTGATCGGGGAGATTACGATTGCTTGAAAATATAGTTCCTTCGGCATGAAAACATCGTTTCATAGGCATGGAAATATAGTTTCGTGCTCATGAAACAATGTTTTCGTGCTTTCAATACACCTCTTTTGCCACCTTATAGACGCTATCCGATGCCATCATCGTATAGAAATGTAGGCTCGGAACGCCGTGTGCAATCAAGTCTTTGCATTGCTGGATGCACCATTCGACACCGACGGCTTTCGCTTCATCATCCGTTTTGCATTTACGAAGTTCTGTTGCAAACGGTTCGGGAATGTCCGAACGGAATATCTTAGGCAGCACGGTGAGCTGGTTCTTGAATACGATCGGCTTGATACCCGGAATGATGGGGACCGTAATGCCTTCCGCCCGGCATCGGTCTACGAATGCGTAATATTTTTCATTGTCGAAAAACATCTGTGTCACCAAGTAGTCCGCCCCGTTCTTTACTTTCTCTTTCAGATAGAAAATATCCGATTCCATATTGGGGGCTTCTTCATGCTTTTCCGGATAGCAAGCCATTCCGTAAGAGAACGGGGTTTCATTGGCTTCGAAAGCAGATCCGTCGATGGCAATCCCTTTGTTAAAGTCATTCACTTGCTTCTGAAGGTCGGTTGCATGTTCGTGGTATATGTCTGTTTTTTGTCCGGCTTCCAGTGTCTTGACATCCCCGCGGAGCAACAACAGGTCATAAACACCTAAAAAGTTCAGGTCGATCAGTGCATATTCCGTTTCATCTTTTGTAAATCCCTTGCATATAATATGAGGAACAGCCGTTATGCCATATTTATTTTGGATAGCCGAAGCGATGGCGACCGATCCGGGACGTTTGCGGATGTTGATTTTCTGAAAGCTACCATCTGGCAAAGTCTTGTAGATATATTCGCTGTGATGGGATGTTATATTAATGTATTTAGGATCGAACTCGATCAGTTTGTCTATGACATTATATACTTTCTGTATGCTGTTTCCTTTCAACGGAGGAAGTATTTCAAATGAGAAAGCAGTACTCTTGCTGCTATTGATCAGATCGATTACTTTCATGTTATTTATTTATTTGGGTGGACAAATGTACATAAAAAACAGTTATGTTTGTCTGCCCAATATGTTGATTGTTTATGTTGTTTGAATTTTCCACGTGTCGATATTCCGTGTTTCGTTGCTGAAATTGACGCCTATCCTGAACAGCGTTCTTGTATCGGATGTGAAAGGTAAAGCGTACTGCTTGTCTTCGATCTGTTGTAAAGCCTCTTCTGCCGTGCCATTCAACTTGAACTCCATAATATAGATATATCGGTCGGTTTGCAGCACCAAGTCGATGCGTCCGCGCGAAGTATGGTATTCTGTTTTTACATAGAACCCAACCAGTTTGAAGACGATGAACAAGACGTTCTGGTAGTGTACTTCCAGATTGCGAATCAATTCGTAGGGAGTGTCAGCAAAGAAACTTTGCAGGCGGGTGAGGAAAGCTTCCGCATCACCCATCCGGATTTCTTTGATGAACTTTTGTATCTCGAATGTGGAGTCGACGGCGGTTATGGAGGAGTAGTAGGGAAGTAGATATCGGACGAATCCTTCCTCTACTTCTTGGTTAGGAAAACCCAATGTATAGATTTGGAACTCCGGATCATACTCTTTAATTGTCAGATAGCCGCTTTGGTAAATGACCGGAATGGGATTGCGCGAGACGATGTCGATGCTGTTCAGCACATCCGCATTTGTTTGTGTATGCGCCATATCATATAGATTGTAATCCGTCCTTTTGAGCAGTTCGACTAAATAGGAGGGCGTGCCTGTTTCGAACCAATAGTCGCTGAGCTTTTTCTTGGCAAATGTGTTCAACAGGCTGAACGGATTATACATACCGATTGAATTTTCAACGAAATGATAGCCGTCATACCGTTTTTTCAATTCAAGGCACATCTCCTCATAGCTGACCTTTTGCCGGGACGCCAACCCTTGTAGTTCTTTTTCGAGATAAGTATGGATTTCTTCCTCCGTAATGCCACATATCTCGACATACCGGTCGTCCATCGAAATGTCCATCAGGTTGTTCAGATCGTTGAACACGCTCACCTTCCCGAACTTCGTCACGCCTGTCAGCAGTGCGAATTTGATACAACCGTCCATCGTCTTCAGAACGCCGTAGAAAGGCTTCAGCATATTTCTCAGTTCCGTTTGCATCGTTTCGTCGTGCAGGTTCTGTAGCAAAGGTTTGTCATACTCGTCTACCAGGATGACCACGCGCTGCCCTGCCTTTTCGCAGGCTCGCTGGATGATGCCTGCGAAACGCAAGGCGAGGCTCCGTTCGGCCGGATCTGCCCCGTACAGGTTTTCCCAGGCGACTAAGTTGCGGTTCAATATATCCTCCAAGTCCTTTTGTGAGCTATATTGCGAGATGTTCAGGTCCAGATGCAAGATCGGGTATTTCACCCAATCTTTTTCCAACCGTTCCATCGCCAACCCCTCGAACAGCTCTTTTTTACCTTGAAAATAGGCTTCTAAAGTTGAAATTAGCAATGACTTGCCGAAACGTCGTGGACGGCTTAGGAAGTAATAGCTTCCCGTCTTCGCCAATCGGTAAACCAATTCCGTCTTATCTATGTAAAGATATCCCTCTTTGCGTATCTTTTCGAAATTCTGTATGCCTATCGGATAAAGTGTTTCCATCATGTCTTTTTGTTGCTTCTTCACAAAGATACGATATAATCTGCAATTTGCATCTATCGTTCTTGTTATTTTTGCCGTTTTTGAAGGGGTAAATGAGTGTTAAAATAGACAATATCTCCCTTTAAAATGCGATTTTGGGTTAAAATCTTGATTGATAGCGAGGTGTAGGAATCTTATATCTGTTAGAAAATATTACCCTTGCGTGTAATTTGAATTAAATGGGGTATAAAATCGAATTAGGTGCAGTAGTAGTTTCGATTTGGACCAATGAGATTTGAGGCAAGGTGTACAATAAGAGTGTAGCCGAATTTGCCTGTACGCATTGCGACAATTTGCGGGATTATTTTCCTGCGAGGATTAAATGAGTAACGGTTGCCGTTTTTCATTTTTTATTAATACCTTTGCCTGTCAATAATCTAATTACGATAAGATATGGAAAATATTAATTGGTCTGATCTGTCATTCGGTTATATGAAGACAGACTATAATGTACGATGTTACTATCGGGATGGTAAATGGGGCGAACTCGAAGTAAGTTCTTCCGAGATCATCAATATTCATATGGCTGCCACATGTTTGCATTATGGACAGGAGTCGTTTGAAGGATTGAAGGCGTTCAAAGGGAAAGACGGCAAGATCCGTGTGTTCCGTATGGATGAGAACGGCAAACGCATGCAATCTTCCAGCCGCGGTATCAAAATGGCCGAGTTGCCCGTTGAGAAGTTCGAGGAAGCTATCCGTAAGGTCGTAAAACTGAACGAACGTTTTGTTCCCCCTTATGAAAGCGGGGCTGCTTTATATATCCGTCCGTTGATGATCGGTTTGGGTGCCCAGGTGGGTGTGAAGCCGGCTCCCGAATATATGTTCATGGTGTTTGTGACGCCGGTGGGACCGTATTTTAAGGGTGGTTTCAAACCCTCCAAAGTATGTATCATGCGCGATTACGATCGTGCTGCCCCTCAGGGAACCGGTACGATCAAAGTCGGTGGTAATTACGCCGCCAGTCTCGTTGCGGGCGAAAAGGCTCATGAGTTGGGCTACGCCGCTGTTTTATATCTGGACCCGAAAGAAAAGAAATATCTGGACGAATGCGGCCCAGCCAACTTCTTCGGAATTCGTGGCAACAGCTACATCACTCCGCAGTCTCACTCTATCCTGCCTTCTATCACGAACAAGAGCTTGCAGCAGTTGGCAACCGATATGGGCTTGACAGTGGAACGCCGTCCGGTTCCGGTAGAAGAAATCGCTGCGTTTGATGAAGCTGCCGAATGCGGAACTGCTGCGGTTATTGCTCCGATTTCACAGATCGATGATTTGGATGTCAATAAGTCTTATGTGATTGCAAAAGACGGCAAACCGGGTCCTGTTTGTGAAAAACTATACAATAAACTGCGTGCTATCCAGTATGGCGATGAACCTGATACCTATGGGTGGATAACGATAATTGAATAATTAACAATAAAAAATGGATAATTGATAATTTGGAATAGATGTTTTTTATCAAAATTGCAAACTCTGCATTGCAATTCGGAAAAAATATCTATATTTGCTTCGTTTAACGGGATGGATAAATTGTCAATTGTCCATTGTTAATTGTCAATTGAAAAAGTGGAAGCATTCTTTAAAACACATAAATATCTGGTAGAACACTTGTATTCGCCGGTTCGCAGAGGGCTGATGGACGAGATCGACTGGAATGATCGGCTGATCGGCATTAAGGGGTCTCGCGGAGTGGGAAAGACGACTTTTCTGCTGGATTATGCCCGCGAGCATTTTGGCGCGGATAATAAAGAGTGTCTTTACATAAATCTGAATCATTTTTATTTTACGGAACGTACGTTGGTCGATTTTGCTTCTGAGTTCAGGGCAAAAGGGGGAAAAGTGCTGCTGATCGACCAAGTGTTCAAATATTCGGGATGGTCGAAAGAACTCCGCTATTGTTACGATAACTTCACCGACTTGAAGATCATTTTTTCCGGTTCTTCCGTCATGCGGTTGAAAGAGGAAAATCCCGACCTGTCGGGCAAGGTGGTTTCGTATAACCTGCGAGGTTTCTCATTCCGGGAATTTTTTAATCTGATGTCCGGGAACAGTTTTCCGGCTTATACGTTTGGAGAAATATTGGTGGACCATCAGGAGATTGCGAAAGGCATCTGCTCGGTGGGAAAACCGATGGCATACTTTCAGGACTATCTGCATCATGGTTTCTACCCGTTCTTCTTGGAGAAGCGCAATTTCTCGGAGAATTTGCTAAAGACCATGAATATGATGCTGGAGGTAGATGTGTTATACATAAAACAAATCGAACAAAGCTATCTGCCGAAACTGCGTAAGCTGCTTTACCTGTTGGCGACAAGCGCTCCTTGTACGCCCAATGTGAGTCAGTTGAGCAAAGACATAGAGACTTCGCGGGCCACCGTGATGAACTATATCAAATATTTGGCCGATGCCCGTTTGATGAACATGCTTTATCCGGTGGGAGAGTCCTTCCCCAAGAAACCCTCTAAAGTGTATATGTATAACTCCAATTTGATGTATCCCATCCGGCCGATGGAAGTGAATATGCAGTCTGTCCGCGAATCATTCTTTTATAACCAGCTTCTGAAGGACAATAAATTGAATGAGGGCGGGAAGAATGCACATTTCTTAGTCAATGGGATGCATAATTTCAGGATTGAAGAAAACATGAAGGTGAAGAATAATCCTGATCTGTATTATGCAATCGATAAGGTCGAAGTAGGAGAGGGCAACATGATCCCGCTTTGGCTTTTCGGCTTTTTATATTGAAATTTTTTTAAATACTAATAGTAAGAGTCTATGACAAAACAGAAGAAATTTTTAACCTGTGATGGTAACCAGGCTGCTGCACATATCTCCTATATGTTCAGTGAAGTTGCTGCGATTTACCCCATCACTCCGTCATCTACAATGGCAGAATATGTAGATGAATGGGCTGCTGCCGGACGTAAGAATATTTTCGGCGAAACTGTAATGGTGCAGGAAATGCAATCTGAAGGTGGTGCTGCCGGTGCAGTTCACGGTTCGTTGCAGGCTGGTGCACTGACTACGACTTATACGGCTTCTCAGGGTTTGTTGCTGATGATCCCGAACATGTACAAGATCGCAGGTGAATTGCTGCCTTGCGTATTCCATGTATCTGCTCGTACATTGGCTTCTCACGCACTGTGTATCTTCGGTGACCATCAAGACGTAATGTCTGCCCGTCAGACAGGCTTCGCCATGTTGGCCGAAGGTTCTGTACAGGAAGTGATGGATTTGGCAGGTGTTGCCCACTTGGCTACAATCAAATCCCGTGTTCCGTTCGTGAACTTCTTTGACGGTTTCCGTACATCTCACGAAATCCAGAAGATCGAAGCATTGGAAAATGAAGACTTGGCTCCGCTGATCGACCAGAAGGCGTTGGCTGAATTCCGCGCACGTGCCTTGAATCCGAAAACTCCGGTTGCACGCGGTATGGCTGAAAACCCAGACCACTTCTTCCAGCATAGAGAATCGAGCAACTCTTACTATGATGCAGTTCCTGCTATCGTAGAAGAATATATGAATGAAATCTCCAAGATCACAGGACGTAAATACGGTTTGTTCGATTACTACGGAGCTGAAGATGCAGAACGTGTCATCATTGCAATGGGTTCTGTTACGGAAGCTGCACGCGAAGCTATCGACTACCTGACAGCTAAGGGTGAAAAAGTAGGTTTGGTTTCCGTTCACTTGTATCGTCCGTTCTCGGCTAAACACTTCTTGGCAGCTGTTCCTAAGACTGCTAAGCGTATTGCTGTTTTGGACCGTACAAAAGAACCGGGTGCAGTAGGCGAACCTCTGTATCTGGATGTAAAAGACTGTTTCTATGGCCAGGAAGATGCTCCGGTTATCGTAGGCGGCCGTTATGGTTTGGGGTCTAAGGATACGACTCCTGCCCAGATCCTTTCCGTATATGAAAACCTGGCACTGCCGATGCCGAAGAACCAGTTCACGATCGGTATCGTAGATGACGTAACATTCACTTCCCTGCCTCAGAAAGAAGAGATCGCATTGGGTGGCGAAGGTATGTTCGAAGCTAAGTTCTACGGTTTGGGTGCAGATGGTACTGTCGGTGCCAACAAGAACTCAGTCAAGATCATCGGTGACAATACAAATAAATATTGTCAGGCCTATTTCTCTTACGACTCTAAGAAATCCGGCGGTTTCACTTGTTCTCACCTGCGTTTCGGTGATCATCCGATCCGCTCTACCTATTTGGTAAACACACCGAATTTTGTGGCTTGTCACGTTCAGGCTTACCTGCGTATGTACGATGTGACTCGCGGTTTGCGTGAGAACGGTACATTCTTGTTGAACACGGTATGGAATGGCGAAGAATTGGCAAAACACCTGCCTAACCGCGTAAAACGTTATTTCGCTCAGAAAAATATTACGGTTTATTATATCAATGCTACACAGATCGCATTGGAAATTGGTTTGGGTAACCGCACTAATACAATCCTGCAGTCTGCATTTTTCCGTATCACAGGTGTAATTCCTGTTGATCTGGCTATCGAACAGATGAAGAAATTCATCGTGAAGTCTTATGGCAAGAAGGGTGAAGATGTTGTAAACAAAAACTATGCAGCTGTTGACCGTGGTGGCGAATACAACCAGTTGACTGTTGATCCTGCATGGGCTAACCTGCCGGATGATGAAGAGGTTGTAAACAATGATCCTGCATTCATCAACGAAGTAGTTCGTCCTATCAATGCACAGGATGGCGATCTGTTGAAGGTTTCTGCTTTCAAGGGTATCGAAGACGGTACATGGCATCAGGGCACTGCAAAATATGAAAAACGTGGTGTAGCTGCATTTGTTCCGGTTTGGAATGAAGCAAACTGTATCCAGTGTAACCAGTGTGCTTATGTTTGTCCTCACGCTTCTATCCGTCCGTTCGTTCTGAATGACGAAGAACAGAAGGGTGCAAACTTCCCGATGTTGGATGTGAAAGCTCCGGCTACAATGAAGGGTATGAAGTTCCGTATGCAGATTGATGTTCTCGACTGTCTGGGTTGCGGTAACTGTGCCGATATCTGTCCGGGATTCAAGGGCAACAAGGCGTTGTCTATGGCTCCGCTGGAAGGTCAGTTGGCTGAAGCTGACAACTGGGCATACTGTGTGGCTAATGTAAGTTCTAAGCAAAGTCTGGTAGACATCAAGTCTAACGTGAAGAATTCTCAGTTTGCAACTCCGTTGTTCGAGTTCTCCGGTGCTTGCTCCGGTTGTGGTGAAACTCCGTATGTAAAACTGATTTCCCAGTTGTTCGGTGATCGTGAAATGGTTGCTAACGCTACGGGATGTTCTTCTATCTATTCTGGTTCTGTTCCATCTACTCCGTATACGACAAACGAAAAGGGCGAAGGTCCTGCATGGGCTAACTCTCTGTTCGAAGACTTCTGTGAATTCGGTCTGGGTATGGAATTGGCTAACGAAAAGATGCGTGCACGTATCCAGAATGCAATGGAAGCTGCCATCGCTTATGAAGGCACTCCGGCCGAATATAAGGAAGCATTCACTGCATGGATCGAAAATCAGAACGATGCCGATAGGACGAAAGAACTGGCAGCTCAGATCATTCCGATGGTTGAAGCAGCTAAGGATAAATGTCCGAATTGCGCTACTATCGCCGAATTGAGCCACTTCCTGGTAAAACGTTCACAGTGGATTATCGGTGGTGACGGTGCTTCTTACGATATCGGTTATGGTGGTTTGGACCACGTGATCGCTTCCGGTAAGAATGTGAATATCCTGGTTCTGGATACTGAAGTTTATTCAAATACAGGTGGTCAGTCTTCAAAGGCTACTCCGGTAGGTGCAATCGCCAAGTTTGCTGCAGCCGGTAAGAGAGTTCGTAAGAAAGACTTGGGTCTGATGGCTACTACTTACGGTTACGTTTATGTTGCTCAGATCGCTATGGGTGCTGATCAGGCTCAGACTTTGAAGGCTATCCGTGAAGCTGAGGCTTATGACGGTCCTTCTTTGATCATCGCTTATGCTCCTTGTATCAACCACGGTTTGAAGAAGGGTATGGGTAAATCTCAGGCTGAAGAGAAAGAAGCTGTTGCATGTGGTTACTGGCATTTGTGGCGTTACAATCCTGCATTGGAAGCTGAAGGCAAGAACCCGTTCACATTGGATTCCAAAGAACCGGATTGGAGCAAGTTCCAAGACTTCCTGAAAGGTGAAGTCCGTTTCGCATCTGTTGCAAAACAGTATCCGGCTGAAGCTGCCGAATTGTTTGCTGCCGCAGAAGAAAACGCTAAATGGCGTCTGCGTAGCTACAAACGTATGGCTGCTGAAAACTGGAGCGTAGAAGAATAATTTGATTATGATCATCTAAGGGTGGAAATCCTTTTTTCACCCTAATAAAATAGAAAGCGGAGTCTCGCCATGAGATTTCGCTTTTTTATTATTCCAATAAAGACCGGTAAAAGGCTTTTGTAATATGAAATTCATGTCCTTCTGGTTCTTCGGCAGAACAAAATGGAATATTTCTGTGTTTAATTAACGTATATAGTAAAGATAAAAATATGAATGTAACATATGAAGATGTCCGCAATTCCGAAGAGATCCGGACTTATATCAAACAGGCGGACGAGTCGTTGAAAGTAATCGGCTACACGGAGCATAGCTTTGCCCATTGCACGAAGGTTGCGAAAGTAGCAGGGGATTTATTGGAGAAGTTAGGGTTTGATGCGCATGAGTTGGAATTGGCTCGTATCGCCGGTTTCATGCACGATATAGGCAATGTGGTGAACCGCATCGACCACGCCCAAAGTGGGGCTATGATGGCTTTTCGTATTTTGGATAAGATGGGAATGCCGCCTGAAGATGTGGCGACCGTTATTACTGCTATCGGAAACCATGACGAACAGACGGCTGCTGCTGTAAATGCTGTTGCAGCTGCTCTGATAATCGCTGATAAGACGGATGTACGTCGCAGCCGTGTCCGTAATCGTTCCACGATCAATTTCGATATCCATGACCGGGTAAATTATGCTGCTGAGAAATCGGATGTTATATTGGAGTTGGATTCGAAAACGATCACTCTCGATTTGAAGATCAATACCGAAATTTGTGCCGTGATGGACTATTTCGAGATTTTTACCGGACGGATGCTACTTTGCAGGAAAGCAGCTGAATTTCTTGGTCTGCAGTTCAAGCTGGATATAAATGATGTCTATTTATTG
>ENA-OYYZ01000825-OYYZ01000825.1-human-gut-metagenome-genome-assembly--contig:-NODE-825-length-15175-cov-4.026521_pt1 | contig 15175 bp, 15 predicted proteins | sample MGYA00243256_ERZ653463 | MGnify/ENA primary metagenome ERZ653463 (study PRJEB26926, sample SAMN06165173) | human gut metagenome | biome: ENVO:00009003; feature: ENVO:2100002; material: ENVO:00002003... | reverse complement strand
GATCGTCGGCAGCGTCAGATGTGTATAAGAGACAGCAAATATCCATCGCTGTGGGATTTATTGTAACAGATGCACCCTTTATAGGTTGCATTATGTAGAACTCTGCTCACCTTGGAAGCGTCCCACGAAACATGACCTCCCGCATCCAACCGCCCACCAGCATCTGCTCCCCATTGGCCATGGGGTCAAACTCTGTCACCAGGCCAGAGGTCCCCGTGCCGCCCAAGCAGCCCATTGCCTCTATCAGCAGCACCTTTGCCCCCAGCCGAACTGCGGAAACCGCAGCAGCACACCCTGCCGGGCCTCCGCCCAAAACGGCAACATCATATCCCTCTTCCACAGGGATGTCCCGCTCTAACCGGTATTTCTCCATAAAAGCACACTCTTCCCTCTGTTTCTCGGCTCAGCCTTTAACGCTCCCCATGGAGATTCCGGCCACAATGTATTTCTGGCAAAACAGGAATACAATCGCCACTGGAATCACCGCCAGGACCGAGGCGGCCATCAGCAGGTTCAGCTGCTGGCCGAAATCGTTTTGATAGTTGCTCATGGCCAGCTGCACCGTGGCCATTTCCGGGGAATTGAGCAGAATTAAGGGCATGAGGAACTGGTTCCAGCTGCTGAGCACCGTTAAAATAGTCAGCGTGGCCAAAATGGGAGAGGAAAGCGGCATGACAATGCGGAACATCATCCGCAGCTCACCACAGCCGTCGATACGCGCCGCCTCCAGCACCTCGTTGGGAATGGTCATCATAAACTGCCGCATGAGAAACACCCCATAGGCGCTGGCAATGCCCGGCAAAATCACACCCAAATGCGTATTGATCAGCCCTAAATTCGTGGTCAAGATAAAAACCGGGATCATGGTCAGCTGGGCGGGCAGCATCATGGTGCCCAGAAAAATCAGGAAAATAGCGGTTTTCCCTTTAAACTCAAACTTGGCCAGGGCATATCCCGTAAAGCTGCACACCAGCAGCGTTCCCGCTGTGGTTCCCACTGTAATTACAAAAGAGTTCCAATAGTTGCGCAGGAAATCGCTCCCCGAAAGGACCTGGGTGTAATTCTCCCAGGCCAGCTGCTTGGGGAACAGGGTGGGCGGAATGAGGGAAAGCTCATTGGCGGTTTTAAAGGAGGACAGCACGCCCCAGATAAACGGGATGAATATGGTGGCTGCCGCCAAGCTCAGCACCAAATAGAGGAAAAACCTCCCCAAGGAAAATTTGCCCTTTGCTTTCGTCATTTGGATCATCCTTTATCCTTTCAGAATACGCCGGTTTTTCATCCCGGCGCCCTAGATTTCAAAGCGAAATGCCCTCAGTCGCCGTCGTTTCCCGAGCTGAGAATCCTGCGCTGCAGAATGGTCAGCACAAACAGGACCACAAAGAAAACAAAGGCCAGCGCCGAGGCGTACCCGAACTGGAACCGGGTAAAGGCAACGTCATAAATATACTGTACAAAGGTAAGGGTGGCTGTTCCAGGCCCGCCCTTTGTCATGGTATAGGTGATATCGAACATGTTGAAAGAGCCGATAATCGCCGTGGTGACCACAAAAATCGTGGTAGGCTTCAGACAGGGCAGGGTGATATACCAGAACTTTTGCAGTTCAGAGGCCCCGTCGATGGAAGCGGCCTCGTAATAGTCCGGGGAGATCCCCTTGATCCCCGCGATGTAAATGATCAGGTTAGAGCCCAGCCCTTTCCAAATGCTGACCAGAATGATGACCCACATCGCCTTATCGGTGGCAAGCCAATTCTGTCCCTCTAAACCAAACCAGGAGAGCGCCGTATTGATAAATCCGTAGGTGGGGTTGAACATAGCTTTCCAAATCACACCCACAATGACTTCGGATAACACATAGGGAAAGAACAGAGTGGCCCGGAAAAAGCCCTCGCCTTTAATCTTCTGATTGAGAAGGGCCGCCAGCACCATGGCCAGGACCACCTTAAAGGGTACGGCACAGACATAGATCAGCGTATTGATGATGGAGGTGTAGAACAGCTGGTCTGAGAACATGTGCGTAAAGTTCTCTAAACCGATGAACTGCGTCTCCACCGTGGCGCCCCAATCGAAAAAGCTCATCACCAGCGCGTAGACGGCGGGATAGATCAGGTACGCGCCGAAAAACAGCAGCGCTGGCAGCAAAAACAGATAGGGGGTCAGCTTTTTGCGCAGCTTATAGTATTTCTGCTTCCGCGTCATGGTACTTCTCCTTTATTTCTAGAATAAACCCCAAAAGCATCCCGGCTGTCCCCGGGGCTGGCCCCACGCCCGCCCCGGCAGCCGGTCTCGCCCAAAAACGTTCCTTTTTGTTACAAGTGTGAAAGGGGCTTAGCCCAGGCCCAGGGCCTGCTCGATGGATTTCTGCATATTCTCAGCCGTGGTCTCAGCGGTCTGGCTGGAATTGGAGATGAAGTTCTGGAACTCCTGGGACATCAGGCCCTTATAGGTCTGGTACTGCTCGTTGACGCTGTCGGTGATGACCCAATCAGGGATATTGGCGATCTCTTCGATAAAGAGGGGAGCGTACTCCTCCAGCTCGCCAAACTCGATGCTGTCGGCAGCGGACTGGCGGGTGGGCATGGAACCGCCCTGCTGGCAGAAGGTGTTCATCACTTCGGGGGAAACCATGTACTCCAGGAAGGCCTGGGCCTCTTCCGGATGCTCGGTCTCCTTCAGGATCTCGATGTTCCAGCCGCCGATCTTGTTGGCGTGCTCTTTGCCCTGGGGCAGGTAGGTGACGCCCAGCTCAAAGGTGCCGTCAATCTTGGCGAGCAGGTTGCGGGTAGAGCCGCAGTTTCCCACATAGAAGGGGGACTGCTGGCTGACGAACATGGCCTCCGCGTCATCCACGCCCAGGAAGATGTTGGTGCTGCACAGCTCTTCATCCGCCAGGGAACGGAAATAATTCAGGGTGTCGATGGTGCCCTGCTGATTGATGGTGACCGCGTCCAGCTCGGAATTGAGGACAGAGGCGCCAGCCTGCCAGAAGAAGGGCAGCTCAATGGAGAAATCGCTTCCAAATACCATACCGTGCATGGTCCCGTTGGCCTCCTTCGCGGTGGCGGCAGCCTCCTTGAATTCCTCCCAGGTCCATGCGTCCTCATAGCTTTCAGGAAGGTTGTCAATGCCCGCGGCCTCTACCTGGCCCTTGTTATAAAAAATGGTGATGCAGTCATTATTCATAGGCAGGCCCATCAGCTCCCCATTGTACATGCAGGTCTCCAGGGGGCCTTCGTTAAAGTCATCCAGTACTGTCTGGTCGATCTTCCCTTCCAGGGACATCACCACACCCTGTTCCGCATGCATTTTGGTCCAGATGGTGGGCACATACAGCACGTCAGGATAGGTACCGGCTGCAAACATGGTGGTCAACTTCTGCTGATAGTCATTGGTAGAACCAGCCACTGTCTGATAGTCGATGGTAACGCCTTCCGCCTCATAGGCTTCCACTAACGGTTTGATGCTATCTTCTGAGGTAGAACTGACATTGGCCATAAAGGTAAGCGTGACCTCTTCCGTGGGCTCGCTCTCCGAAGCTTCGGAAACTTCTGCCTCAGAACTGGAGCTTGCGGTAGAACTGGAGCCTGCCGCGCTGCTTTGCGAGCTGGAAGAAGATCCGCCGCCGGCACACCCAGACGCCGTGAGCAGCATGGCGCCAGCCAGCAACAGAGCCGCTAATTTGGTTTTCTTTGCTTTCATTCTGCATACCTCCCAAATATAGAGTGGATAATATATATCTGAAAATGCATGGGCTGCATTTTTCAGCAAAATGTTACCGATAACATTTTGGGATAAAAAAAGCGCCCCACTTACCGAATACGCTTCTTTTCAGATAGAAGAGAGCCTGCCGCAGGAATCTCCCTGCACAAACTGCATGGGCACCAGGTGGTCTGGGGCCTCTTCCATCGCACCTTCACCGGAAAGCTGGCGAAGCAGGTAACGCACCGCCTGCACACCCATTTCATAGTCGGGGAATTCCAACCGGGTAATCTCCTCTACCTGCAGCAGCTGCCGCAGGTTCATGGCCTCATATTCCATGCCCAGGCCCGAAAGCACCAGGGAAAAATCCTCTGGAATTCTGTACTTCTTCCGAACGATTTCCTCCATAACCCATTTCCATGCCGCCGCATCGCTGATGATCAAAGCCGTGGCGCTGCGCCCTTCCAGCAGGGCGCTAATTTCCTCCATGTGGTTCTCCTGCACCTCTAGGCCCGGGTCCCGGGCAATGCCGGCCTCTTCCAGGGCAGACCAATAGCCCTGGTATTTATCTAAATCTGCTTCAAAGTCCAAATACCCGCCAACCACCGCGATCCTCCGGTGGCCCAGAGAGAGCAGGTACCGGGTCACTTGCTGATAGCCTGTAAAATAGTCGGGAGAGTAATAAGGGGGATGGTAGTCGCCCCAGTTCCGGCGGCCGATCACAACCAGGGGGATGCCCCGCTGGGCAAAATATTCCGCCAGGCGGGGGTCCATCCGGCTGCCAAACAGCACCACGCCCTCCACCAGGCTGGGGCGGATGTGATCCAGCAGGTTCTGCCCCTTGGCCCCGGCCATAAAGAGCACATCATACCCGCCTTGGATCGCTTCGTTCTCCACACCAAAGATGATATTCTGAAACCCTTCTGCCGAGCCAAAATCCTTTCCGCCGGCTACCAGGCCCAAGATCCCCGTTTTTTTGGTGGCCAGACCCTGGGCAAACACATTGGGGGAGTAGTCCATCTCCCGCATAACCTTCTCAATGCGGCGCCGGGTCTTTTCTGCCACGTTCCCCTTTTTATTGATCACACGGGACACAGTCATTTTCGATGTACCTGCCAGTTCCGCAATTTTGGCAATGGTCACATTCCCCTCAGGCCGTTCCATCCTGGCTGTCTCCCCTTTCCCTCTTATTTTTCCTCATCGCTCCGGTGTCATTTCCCGTTTTTCAGAAATGATATCGGTAACATATCTGGATTATACACAGAGAACAGGAATATGTCAATACTTTTTATTGATTTTCTTTACGCTTTCACAGTTCCACAAAAAAACGCCTGCTTCGCCAGGGAGGGGTTCCCCTTTTCTCCAAAAGGGAAGCCTCCTTGGGCAGCAGGCGTCTTCTTGTTCAGCATTTAGAAATTCCCGTTATTCCAGCCCCAGTCAGGAGAGGCCAAATAGCGGACATACAGGTCCTTGGGGTCTACGCCCAGCTCCTTCTGGAACAGGGCGCACACCTCCTGTGTCATCCGCTCAGAGCCCTCTCTGTCAATTTTGTTTCCGAACACCTTCACCTCTACAATCGCCAGGGGCTTGGCGCTCTCTCCCCGGAACCACATGCGGCACTGGTCCTCCAGGGTGACCATCAGCCAGTCCTCCGTCTTCTCGGGCAGATGGGTGATGATGCGCCCCAGCTGGCTTTTCACCGTCTGGGCCGTCTCGTTGGAAACCTGCACGTTCGTCTTGATTTGGATGCAAGGCATGATAAAGACCTCCTTCTTCCAGGGCCTCTTTTCCCAGGGCCCTGGAACTTTTCTAACAAATATAGTATAATCCATTTTAGAACAATTGGGCAGTGCCCAAAGCAGAAAAGAGCGATCCGCCATGAAAATCACGCAGACAAAGGACATCCGGGCAGCCAACCGCTGGGAGATTATGCGGCAGGTGCTGGGGAACTACCCCATCAGCCGGGCGGACATAGGCCGCCGCACCGGCTTGAACAAGGCCACGGTTTCCACCATTGTCAAGGAGTGGATTGACGCCGGGCTGCTGATGGAAACCGAGCTGGGCCACTCGGAAGGGGGGCGCAAACCCATCCTCCTCTCCCCCCTCCACGGGGCGGGCTGCGCCGTGGCCCTGGACATTGATATCAGCCGGGTTCAGGCCATTTTAACGGACCTCTCGGGAGAGACCGTCCTGGCCCGGGAGCAGTTCCCCACCCAGGGGGAGGATTTCCCCCGGGTGTATGAGCGGGTGTGCCATGCGGTGGACAGGCTTTTGGCCCAAATGCCCGCCTCCCAATATGGGCTGGTGGGCATGGGGGTGGCTGTCCACGGCGTGGTAGACCTGTCCGGGCTGATCCGCTTTATCCCCCGGCGGGGCTGGCGGAACGTGGACCTGCGCAGCCTGCTGGCAGAGCGCTACCAGGTTCCGGTTTCCCTGGACAACGACGGCAACCTGGCCGCCCTGGCCCAGCAGGAACTGATCAGCGGCACGGGGGAGTGCCTGCAAAGCCTGGCCATGGTCAACATTGGCGACTCCATCTCGGTGGGGCTCATCACCAATGGCGAGTTGTTCCGGGGCTTCCACGGCTTTGCCAACGCCATCGGCCACCACACCATCAATTTTGACGAGCCCGTGCAGTGCTCCTGCGGCAAATATGGCTGCTGGGAGCAGTACTGCTCCGACGGCGCCCTGATCGCCTATGCCAACTCTGTGCTCTCCCAACCCGTTTCTTCCATTCCAGAGCTGGCGGACCTCATCCGCCGCCAGGACCCCACCGCGCGGCAGGTTCTGGACCGCTTCATCACCTACCTGGCTGTGGGGCTGACCAACATCATCTTCATCTTTGACTGCCAGGTCATTGTCATCAGCTCCGAGCTTCTTTCCGCCCTGCCCTATTACATGCCCGACATTCTGGGGAAAATGGTGCTGCCCATCACCCACGCGGAGGAGGTTGTGCTCTCCCCCCTGGGGAAAAGCGGGCCCATTCTGGGCGCTGCCCACCAGGCCATCTGCCAATTTTTTCAGGATATGGCAAACGCCGCGGAAACAAATGGCTGAACCCTGTTCTCAGCAAAAGAGGAGCCGCTGGAAGGCTCCTCTTTTTTATAGGATGGATCCCGCCCGTTCAAGCTGCGGCTTTCCGCGCTCAATCGTAGAGCAGCTTGTGGCGGAGATAGAAGAAATGATCGCTGTGGGTGTGGATGGAGAGCATCCGGGTGTGGGGGTGGTCCTCACTGGTGAACTCCTTGCCGAACTTGCCAATGGTCAGCGCCTGGCCGCCCACATAAATGCAGGAGTAGTTGAAGAACAGCTCGTCCATCATCTTCTGGCTTACCAGGTAGTGCATGTAGGAGGGGGTTTCCACCAGCAGCCGGTCAATGCCGAACTTCTTCAGCACATACAGGGCCACTTTGGAGTCGGGGGCGGTGTCGCCGGTGCCGATGACCAGCACCTTGTCCGCGTTCTCCTTCATGCCCTGGATGAGCTCCTCTGTCACAGCCTCCATGGAGGGGGCGTCCACAAAGTAAGCCTCGTTTTTCAGGTTCTCCCGCACCAGCTCCATGCCCTCGCGGGAGGTGGAGATCATCACAGGCACCTCGGGGGTGTTGAAGAGGATGTGGCCGAAGGGGATGTCTGTGGCGTCCAGAGAGGTGATGATGTTCCAGGGCACCGGGTTCTTGCCGTTTGCAATGCGCATGTCCTCCATGTCCTGGTCGAACACATGGCAGGTATAGTCGGCTTCGGCGTTCATGGTGCCGGCGCCCAGCATCACGCCGTCGGAAACAGCCCGCAGCATATTCAGGATGAACCAGTCGGCGTCGGCGCCGGCGGGATCATACTTGTTCTTCTTGGCGATCAGGGGGCCCTGGGGGGCGTCTGTAAAGGCAATGCGCCCGTCGATGGAGGTCACCAGAGAGGTGTAGGTGCAGGGACGGTCCTCATGGAGCTCCAAAAACTTCAGGTCGCCGTAAATCGCCTGGATCTTATCGCAGGACATGGTCTCCACCTGGCAGCTTTCCAGCTCCTTGCTCTGGTAGATGCGGGTCAGGTGCAGGCGGTCCACGTCGAAGGGCATTTTAAACAGGGATGTAGCCATGGTGTCCCTCCCTTAGATCAGGCTGCCGCCGCAGACGTTCATAATCTCGCCGGTGATGAAGCCGCTGTCCTCGCTGCAGGAGAGGAACCGCACGGCGTTGGCCATGTCGGCCACTTTGCCCATCTTGTGCAGGGGGTACAGGGAAGCGTAAGCCTCCTCCAGGGCGGCGGGGTCCTCTGCATCCAAAAAGCGCTGCTCTGTCATGGGGGTGCGCACCAGGCCGGGCAGCACGCAGTTGACCCGCACCTTGGGGGCGTACTCCAGGGCGATGCACTTGGTCAGCATAATGACGCCAGCCTTAGAGGGGCAGTAGCCAATGCGCTCCGGGATGGGGCGCACGCCCAGGTCGGAGCCGATGGTGACAATGGAGGGGTCCTCGCTCTTGACCAGCTCTTTCACAGCGGCCTTGCACATGTTGAACACGCCGCCCAGGTTGATGGAGATTTCCCGCATAAAGGTGTTGTACTCGGTATTCTCCAAAGAGCCGATGAAGGTGACGCCGGCGCAGCACACCAGCTTGTCCACCTGGCCAAAGGCCTCCACAGCCTTGTCCACCACGTTCTGGGCCTGGGCGGGGTCGGTCAGGTCGGCCTGAACGTAGATGGCCTTCTCGCTTTCGATCTTCATAGCGGGCTCAATGCCGCAGCCCACCAGGCGGGCGCCCTCTTCCAGGAACATTTTGGCCACGCCCTCGCCAATGCCAGAGCTGGCGCCGGTGACGATGACCACTTTATTTTCAAATTTCATTGCACACAAGTCCTTTCCCTGACAGTTTTAGATGCGCTCGAAGCGGCTGTAACGATGGATGCCAAAGTTCTCCTCGTTCTGGATGCAGCGGGTCAGCTTATAGGGATGCTGGAACTTGGACTCGAAGCGGGCGATCAAAGCGGCCTGCACTTCCTTATCGTCCACCTTGCGCCAGCTTTCAAGGCTCTCCCACACAAAGATGAAGTGCATCTCGCCGGGCTTGTTGTCGTTGACCCAAACCTCTTTGTACAGGAAGGGGATGTGGTCGAACAGGTCGCTTTCCGCCTCGCCCAGGGTCCAGACCTCGTGGTCCACATCCAGGAATTCCTGAACGTGCTCGGGAGCGGTCTCAAAAATCAGGTGTTCTACGGGATAGTGCTCGCCTTTGACATAGGTATAGCCTTGCATGATTGTATCCTCCTGTTTTTTCATGTTTCAGTATCAGGGAAGGGGAGCGGCAAAGCCGCCCTGTTCCCTGGTTTTTTGTTGTTCATATTGGGGCTTTCTTGGTCCCGGCCGGGGCCGCGGGCCAGCCGCCTGGGGCGGCGTGCGCCCTTGCCCCTGGATTTCTTTTTCGGCTGCGCCGGTTAAGGCCGCGAGACGCTTCTCACCTGCCGGTTCGGTCAAGCGCTGAACGGTCTCCACAGGAGACCAGCGCCCCGCGCTCTGCAAGCCTTTTGAAAGAAGGCCAGTACGTCCTGCGGACGTACAGCGAAAACTTTACGCCGCTTCGCGGTTTTTATTCCTGCGCGGCCTTCATCTTCTCCGCCAGCTCCACCACCTGCTGGGCGATGTCCGGGCGGGTCTCCAGGGAGTCGTGGTCCGAGTTGGGCAGGCAGACCTCGCCCAGGCACTCGGTGCTCAGGTCGTTCAACAGGTTCTTCAGCACCAGCTCGCCGCCCAAAAACTGGTTGGGGAAGCTGGGCGCGCCGCCCACCATGAGGATGGCGCCCTTGCGCAGGGGCTTCTCGGGCATATCGTTGCGGACATGGCCCGCCCAGTACACCTGGAAGCGGTCGATGAGGGCCTTCATCTTGCCGGTGATGGAGTGGAAGTACATGGGAGAGGCCAGCACCACGTTGTCGGCCTCCTCCAGCAGCCGGTAGACTTCGTCCATGCCGTCGTGGATGGAGCAGCCCTTCTTGTGCCAGCAATAGCGGCAGTCCTTGCAGGGGGCGATGTTTTCCGCCCGGTAGGCGTCAATGATGGTGTACTCGCCGCCCAGGGTGTCCAGGAACAGCTTCACCATCTGGTTGGTGTGGCCGTTTTTCCGGGCCGCACCGGTGATGACTAGGGTTTTCATAGGACAGATTCCTCCGGAATTATTCTTGCTTGGCGGCTGCCAGCGCGGCTGCTTTTTCCGCCTCCAGGTCCGCCTGATGGGCCTTCTGGTTGAACTTGAGGAAATGCAGCACCAGGAAGGCCACGGCCAGCACGCAGTAGGCCGCCACAAAACCCAGGTCCGGGCTGTACGTATCGGTGAACAGCAGGCCCGGGGAGTGGATCATGCCGATGCCGGTAAGGGCCAGGGCCACCACGTTGGTGATGGCGACCTTCATCCACTCGTTGTCAATGATGAACACGAACACGCAGCCTACCAGCAGGCCCACGAACGCCGAACCGGGGTCGAAGGCCAGGAAGCCCTGGAGCTTGCCCTCGGCCACATTGTCCATCATAAAGTCCATCACCACAGGCAGGGAGGCCATGATGACCGCGGGGTAATACTTCTTGGTGACCACCTCGAAGGCCTGAGAGTAGCTGGAAATGCCCACAAACACCAGGATGGGGAGCACCACAGCCTCGGGGATGAAGGCGGTGATGATGGCGGACAGGCCGGTCAGGCCCACCAGGGCGTAGAGCACCACAATGCCCAGATGGTAGCCCGTGCCGGAGCCCATCTTCTTCCAGCCGGGATAGCCCCAGTACAGGCCCACAGCCAGGGGGTTGCCGAACAGGGCGCCCACCATAGAGGCCACGCCGCACAACACCAGGGGCTTGGTGGTGGTGAAGAAGGTGTCGCCGCACTCCTTGGCCTGCTCAACGGCCTGGATGCCGGTGATGACCTCGTTCAGGGAGAACACGATGACAATGGGCAGGAAGGGCAGGGTCTGGGAGATCACGTCCCCAGAGAAGATGCCGAAGGTCACGTTGGGAATGTAGAAGTTCAGGTTCTGCAGGGAGTCCGTCACGGTGGAGAAGCTCATGGAGCCGGTGACCCAGGCAATGCCGGCGCCCACCACAATGGCAATGAGGGCGGCGGGCAGCTTGGTGTTCACCTTGCCCAGGTAGATGACAAAGAGCACAATCAGGGACAGCCAGCCAACCAGGGGCATTTTCAAGGTGCCGTCCATGGACTGCAGGATCAGGAAGGCCATGGCGCCGCCGGCCAGGCTGCCGAACAGGGCGCCCGCGGGGACAATGCGCAGGATCAGCGGCACCACAAAAGCGCCGATGATGAACACCGCGCCGCCGATAAAGTGGGCCAGCACGCCCACCTTGAAGGCCATCTCCGCGTCGCCGGTGGTGTTGAACACCGGCAGCATGATGGAATACAGCCAGATGAACATACGGCCGGCCTGCAGGCCAGCAGGCACAGCGGTCAGGTTCGCGTCGCCGCGGCTCTTGGCGATGTGGCGGTAGTAAAGCCACAGGCCGCCGTTCATCACCAGCACCGTCACCAGCACGCCGGGCATCATGGTGCCAAACACCGTGCCGCCGTCCAGGCTAAAGGTGCCCAGCAGAATGGCCACGGCCACAATTACCTTGGAAAACCCATCGAAGAATACACCGATGGAAGCGTCCAAGTCCGCTTTTTTGAACAGTGGAATTTTTACGCTGTCCGTCATTTTTCTTCCTCCTAATGATGAAAAAGTTCCTTTATGTGGCACGCCCCGCTTTCCAGGGCGAAATCACCTTAATTTTGCAGCGGGCCCGCGGCGGCCTCCTCCTGCGCTTGGGGTTTGCGGAACAGCAGGCCCTTGGCCACCAGCCAAGCCCCTGCCACCAGGTACACCACCCCAAAGGGAAGGCTCTCCGCTGGGAACAGCGCCACCGAGGGCGCGTGGATCATCCCGATGAAGGAGCAGAAGGCCAGGGCCGCCGCAAAGGAGGCGGCGTGGAAGTATTTCTTGTCCAACACATAGGCCAGCAGCCCCGCCAGCAGCAGGCTGGAGAGGAACGCCCCGTTACCCAGGTACTGGATGCCGTTGATGGGCACCGAGTACTCCGCAAACTGGGCGGCGGTCAAGGCGTCCACCGTGGTGCCCGCCGCTTGAACCGAAGAGCTGATCTGGGTTTGGATATACTGGAACAGAATGGGGATCAGGGAGAGAAGCACCACGTTGACGTACTTCTTGTCCAGCTCCTGGAAGGTGGAGGCCGTCACGGAGAAGCCCACGAAGATCAGCAGCACCATCACCGCCTCTGTGGGGATGAGGGCCATCAGCACGCCGGTCAGGCCGGTCAGGCAGATGAGCAGGTAGGCCCCCGCGTTCACCAGGGAGAAGCCCGCCCGGGCCCCCAGCTCCTTCCAGCCGGGATGGCCGAAGTACACCGTGGTGGGGAAGGGATTTCCAAACAGGCTGCCCAGCATGGTAGAGCAGCCGTCCATCACCATAGAGCGGCGTTCGGGGTACACATCTCCCACCGCTTTGGCGGCCTCAATGCCCTGAAGGGTGGAAAGGAAATTGTTGATCTGCAGGGGGATAATGACCGGCAGGAAGGGGAAGATGCCCTTCAGGCCTTTGACGATGTCCACACCGCAGAAGGTGGGCGGGTAAAAGCCCAGGTCCGAGAAGGAGGCGGTGAAGTTCTCCCAGGTAAGGCTGCCGGTGCACCAGGCGATGACAGCGCCCAGCACCACGGCAATGACGCCGGTGGGGATCTTCTGGAACCGCCGGTCTGCCTTGCCCAGATAGTCGATGATGACCATGCAGAAAGGCAGTAGGGCATAGATGGGCTTGTCGAACACCATGGCAATGCCCACAAAAGAGAGCCACACCAGCGCCGAAGAGGCCATGTTGCCCATCAGGGCGCTGTGGGGCACCACCTTCACAATCCAGCGGCCGATAAAGCCGCCCAGCACCTCGATCATGCCGCCGATCAGAGAGGACGCCAGGCCCACCTGGAAGGCCAGCTCCGCATCGCCCGTCTGCCAATAGACAGGGCCCATGATAAGGTACAGCCAGCCCGTCAGCTGAGAGGCCCCAATGCCAAAGGGCTGGGCGGTCACATCTTGGCGCTGCTCTTTTTTAGCCAGGGCCCACGCCTCGTAAAAATACCACAGGTTGCCCGCAAAAATAGCCAGGCCCACGCCTGGCACAATCTTCCCCAGCACGATGTCCGCCGGCATGCCAAACACAAACAGCATGATGCCTGTGGCGGACAGGATCTTGGAGAAGCCGTCGAAAAAGATGCCGATAGAGGCGTCGATATCGCCCTTGCCCCACCAGCGGTACTTGAATTTCATGGTTCCACACTCCACTTGCTTGATATTGGACCGGTTCCCTCGTCCGCAGTTCAGCCTTTTGTTTAAGACTTAAACTATCCATTGCTTAGAATACTACTGATTCCCCCTTTTGTCAATCCTTTATCAAAGCTTTTGCGCTTCGTGAAAAAGCAGGAAATTCCCGCGCTCTCTCCTCTATTTTCGACAAAAATCACCCCCTTGTGGGAACCCCCGCTCGGGAAAAACTCCGCTATACCGGCTTTTCGGCCTTTTCCCTGGGTTCCGCCCCATTTTTCTTTTCCATAGAGAGTATGGGTAAATATTTTTCTTTTTTTCACAGGCCGCCCTCTCTCTTGAAAAAATTGCCCCCGGGGGAAAATCCCTTGCACTTCGACAGGCAGGTGTGGTATAATAAGTGTTCCAAACGAGGCATCTGTTTGGAGGAAATTCCGCAAAGGAGGAGTGACCGTGGCAGGCAAGGCCAACACAAAGACCATTGCCCAAAACAAAAAAGCCTTCCACGATTACTTCGTGGAAGAGAGCTTCGAGGCCGGCATCGAGCTGAAGGGGACAGAGGTAAAGTCCCTGCGGGCGGGCCGGGCCAACCTGAAGGACGCCTGGTGCTCCGTGGTAAACGGGGAGATGGTGCTCAACGGCTGCCATATCAGCCCCTATGACTTTGGCAACATCTTCAACCCCGACCCCATGCGGGTGCGGCGGCTGCTTATGCACAAAAAGGAGATCCTGCGGCTGTACGGCATTGTCAAGCAGCAGGGGTATTCCCTCATCCCCCTGTCTTTGTACTTCAAGGACTCCCGGGTGAAGGTGCAGGTGGGCCTGTGCAGGGGCAAGAAGCTCTATGACAAGCGGGCCGACATGGCGGAGAAAGCCGCCAAGCGGGACATCGAGCGCGCCATAAAAGAGCGCAACCGGTAAATTTACCTCTTCGGGCGGTGCGCCGCCCAAAACCCAAGGGCAGCCCTGGCTGTCCCAGATAGGGGGATGTAAAGGTTTCGACGGGGAAGGAGAGCCCTGGTAAGCGAGCAGCGGTGCGGGACCGCTATAAAATCCGCAACCTTTAAAATTAAACGACAACGAACCTGTTGCTGTTGCTGCCTAACTAAGGCAGTCGTCCTCCCCCGGAGCACCGCGGCCGGGGCTAGGGCGTCGATGAGCGGTGAACGTGAACGGGGCCATGCCCTTACCCCCGTCATGACCTAAGGGCTACCAAAACCCCCAGCCTGCTTTTGGGCGGGGGGCGGCGGGAATCTTAAAACAGAAGCTACGCTCGTAGAAAGCCTTGGTAATCCTTTTTCGGACGCGGGTTCGATTCCCGCCATCTCCACCAGCGGCAAGCTGCCGCTCCCAAGACGCGCACCTCACGTTGTGGGGTGCGTTTTCTTTTTCGCCCGCGTTTCCCATTGGCGGCGTCCCTGCCTCCTTAACCCCGGCTGCGCCCCGCGTCTTCTCCCCTTGCCGCAAAGGCCCCGGAAAGGCAAAAGGGGCCTCCGGCGCCTCACGCGCTGGAAGCCCTCCTTCTCCCTTCTGTCAGCCCATTCCCTTCTCCCGGTTTTCCTCCAAAACCCGTTTCAGGGCCGCGGCCCCCTCTTGGGGCAGCAGATGGAACGGGGCCCGGCACCGGCCCACGTCATATCCCAGCATGGCCACCGCCGCCTTGATCACCGTGCCGGAGCCCCCATATTGAAAGCACTGCCGGAAAGAGGCCAGGCTCTCCTGCTCCCTTTGGGCGCCCTCCCCGTCCCCGGCGAGAAACCGGTGATAGAGGGAGACCAGCGTGCGGGGGTACACGTTGGCGCACCCGGCTACGGCCCCCTTTCCCCCGCTGCGCAGGCAGTCCAGGATCAGTCCGTCGTTGCCGGAGAGGACCGCGAAGTCCCTGCTTTTGCCAATCTCCAAATAGGCCAGCATGCTGTTCCAGTCCCCGGAAGAATCCTTGATGCCCACAATATTGGGAAGCTGGGCCAGCCGCGCCACCGTCTCGGGCAGAAGGGTATTCCCCGTGCGGGCAGGGATGTTGTAAAGCAGAATGGGCAAATCCACCGCCCGGGCCACGGCGGCATAGTGGTCATAGAGTTCCTGCTGGCTGGCAGCCCCAAAGCTGGGGGTGACGATGCTGAGCACGTCGGCCCCTTCCTCACAGGCCATGCGGGCTGTCTCTTATACAC
>ENA-OYYZ01000812-OYYZ01000812.1-human-gut-metagenome-genome-assembly--contig:-NODE-812-length-15304-cov-5.285855_pt1 | contig 15304 bp, 9 predicted proteins | sample MGYA00243256_ERZ653463 | MGnify/ENA primary metagenome ERZ653463 (study PRJEB26926, sample SAMN06165173) | human gut metagenome | biome: ENVO:00009003; feature: ENVO:2100002; material: ENVO:00002003... | reverse complement strand
ATATTAGACAGCGTTACAACAAACCAGAAGGTCTTTTCTGACCAGTTTACCCTGACGGTAAAGGGCAACTGCGTGTTTGAGCAACAGGTGGCGTTCTCCGGGAAAACCCAGCTCCAGGGCGGCACGTTCAAACGTGGAATCAATGTAGAACCTGGTGCAGAGGCTCTGGCTCTGCTGGCGGACGGATATGCCTTTGCAGACACTGATGACAGTGAAATTTTGAATGTTTCCGAAGTAAGCATCCAGAGTAGAAGCCTCAAAGTGGTCGAGCATACCTGCCAATATCAGAACGGTAAATGTGTCTGCGGCAGAAGCTGCGACCATGCGGGCAAGGTGGACAGCGCCGGTTACTGCACCTTCTGCAAAGCGCTGGTGGAGGCATTTGAAACCGGCGGCACACGATACACCAGTCTGGAAAATGCGCTGAATGCCGCGCAGGACGGTGACACTATCACGCTGCGGGGGCCTTTGACCATCGAGAACGTAGAGCCTATCGAGATCAGCAAAAACATTATACTGAACTTAAATGGATTCACCCTGAGCAAATCCCGTGAGGAGGCGCTTCTTTGCATCCTCGGCTCCAATGTAGCCATAACAAACGGCAAGGTGCAAAGCACCTGTGTCTCCAAGTCCGCTAATGCGGTGGAAGTTGGAAAATTTGACCACACAGGCGCAAAGCTGACGCTGGACAATGTCACCCTGGAGGGAAGCGTAGGCGGCGGAACTGGCGTCCGTGGATTTGGGCTTTTCTTCCTTACCGGGAACGAAGCCGTGGTAACGAGCGGCACGTTCACCGGCGGCATCTACACGGATGGAACGCTGACCATGTCCGGCGGTAGCGCGGATCTGCTGCAATTGGGATATAATAGCGGTATTCGTGTGATCCTGTCCGGCGGCTCCTTTGACAGCATCAAAATCAAGAATGGCGCAGATTACCAGTCCCTGCTGGCAGCGGGCTATGCCTATCAGAAGCAAGACGGCGCATTGGTCAAGCTGTCAGAGATGAATGCGAATACTGCCGTCACCGTTGTGGAGTGCAGCCACCCGGATGACCCTTCCGGCGGGAATGTTTGCCCATACTGCGGCTATGCCGCTGCGGCGACAAAGACGGACGGCAGCATTTCCTACTATCTGACGGCAGACGCGGCCATCGCCGCAGCCGACGGCGGTACGGTGAAGCTGCTGGCAAATGCAGGCGAGATCACCATCGGCAGCCCGCTCAAGCTGGATCTGAACGGTAAGACGGCGGCAAAGCTGACCGTCACCGGAGATGTCACGCTGGCATCCCTGCTGCCGGAGGGCTACGCTTTTAAGAGCGGCAGTACCTGGATAAGCGACCTTAGCAGTACGGAGCTGACCAATGTTTCTATGGCCAAGATCCCCATCAAGAGCATGAACTATCCGACCGAGATGAGCATGACTTATGGCGGTGCGGGGACGCTTCTTGTCAAGGTAGAGAAGGAAACCGGCACCGGCGCTGTAAGCTTTCAGTGGTACAAGGTGGAGGACGGTAAGACCACAGCAGTTGGCAGCGCGACAACAAAGAATCAATTTGATCTTTCTGCGCAAAAGCTGTCCGCAGGCCGGCACACCTTCCGATTTTCCGCCACTTGCAACGGTTACGAGAAGATGAGCAAGGATATTGTTGTAACGGTACAAACGGCCAACATCAGCGCAAGCCTCATCACGCCTCCCACAGCGCAGGAAAACCTGACCTATACCGGCCAGGAGCAGGCGCTCATTACTGCGGGCAGCGTGACGGACTATGGCACTATGCAATACAGCCTGACCGAGAACGGTACATACAGCCAGGACATCCCCACCGGCACCGATGCCGGAGCATATACCGTGTGGTATCGGGTGATTGGCGATGCAAACCACAACGATACCGCACCCGCCAGCGTGGCGGTCCGCATTGGGAAGAAGCCGCTGACGATCACCGGGGTAACGGCTGCGTCCAAGCCCTATGATGGCACAACAAACGCGGGCATTACCAGCGTAACCTTCGACGGCGTGAACTTGAACCGAGGCACAGACTACACCGTGACCGCCAGCTTTGACGATGCCAGTGCGGGCAACGGCAAGAACATCACTACCACGGTGACCCTGATGGGGCAGACCGCGAAGAATTACGCCCTGGAGCAGAGCAGCTTCCCTACTACCGGCAGCATCATCAAGGCCGCTGCGCCTGACTTCACCAAGGAAACTGCGCTTACCATTGTAAACGGCCACGAAAAGACCTACACTGTGACGCTCCCCACCCTGCCCACGCTGGAAACGCACAAAGAGTACGGTACGCTCACCTATGAGATCGGCGAAATCAAACTAAATGACGGCTACTACACCAGCGGCGCGAAGGTGGAAAACGGCAAGCTGACCCTGCCCATTCAGAAAAATGATGTGGCAACCACCGGCTCTGTGGGTACTGCGACCGTAGTAATCAAGAGCACAAACTATGAGGACATCACGCTGACCGTCAACATCAGCGCAAAGAATAAGCGCATCCCCACCGTGACTGCACCTACGGTCAACACACTGACCTACAACGGTGCAGAACAGGCTCTGGTTGCGGCGGGCAAGACCACTGGCGGCACGATGCTCTACCGGCTTGACGATTCTGAGTGGAGTGAGCAGCTCCCCACAGCGAAAAATGCCGGAGAATACACCGTTTGGTACAAGGTTCAGGGAAATGCAGAGTACGCAAATGTGGCAGAACAGAACGTGACTGTGACCGTAGCGAAAAAGTCAGTTACCGTTACGGCACTTGATAAGAGCGCCTACACTGGCAGCACCGCGCCCGATCTGAGCAGCCCTAAAGCAGATAAGGATTACAAGGTGGAAGGTCTGGTTGGTGCAGACACCCTGAGCGGCACTGTAACATTGACTTACGAGCAGACACCGGATATGAGCAAAGCCGGAGAAATCGCAATCAACATCACTGGTACGCTGTCAAATGACAACTATGAGATCACCTATGTTTCTGGAACGTTGACCGTTTCCAGGCAATCTTCCAGCGACGGCGGTTCCTCCTCTGGTGGTTCGGGCGGCGGTGGAGGCTCATCCTCCGGCGGTTCCGGCAACAATGATAACACCAACCAGCCTAAGGAAAAGCTTCAAGCCCCTGTCACCGGTGAAAGCAAACCCATACAGCCGGATAAAAACGGCAATGCGGCAGTGGATAATAGCTCTGTCCAGTCCGCCATCGACAAGGCCAAACAGGATGCGAAAAAGAACGGCACCACAGAGAATGGGATTGCCGTTACCGTTCCCATCACCTCGGCGGCAGGCCAGACCTCTTTTAACGTGACCATCAAGGCGCAGACATTGGATCTGCTGGTTAAAGAAAACGTCCGGCAGTTTACCGTAGCAATAGACCATCTGGTTTCGGTTAATATCGGGCTGGATACTCTGAAGCAGCTGGATGCCGCCTCCGCTGGAGGGGACATCATTCTCCGGGCAAATAAGGTGGATGCGCTGCGTTCTACCGAGGCCAAAGCCGCCATAGAAACAAGACCGGTCTATGACCTGTCGCTGGTGTATCTCTCCGGCGGCAAAGAGACGCCGATTACCAGCCTGAATGGACATACCATCTCGGTGCGTTTGTCCTACACACCGGCAAAGGGTGAGCAGACCGGTAATCTCTATGCAGTCTATGTAGACGATGCGGGCAAGGTGGAATGGATCACCAAATCCAGCTACGATGCCAGCCTGAAAGCGGTGGTTTTTGAAACCGGTCATTTCAGCGTTTACGGCGTGGGCTACAAGAACCCTGCCCCTGCCTTTACCGACATTCATAACCATTGGGCTGCGGACAATATCCTCTTTGCAGCCAGCCGGGGACTGCTCTCCGGCACCAGCGACACCACCTTCAGCCCCAACACCGGCATGACCAGAGGAATGTTTGTGACAGCTCTGGGGCGGTTGGCGGGCATCAACCCGGACAGTTACAAAACCGGGAAATTTACTGATGTGAAAGCTGACGCCTACTATGCCCCCTATGTGAACTGGGCGGCGCAGAACGGCATTGTGGAGGGCGTTACTGCCACCACCTTTGCGCCGGATACCAACATCAACCGGGAACAGATGGCGGTCATCATGGCAAATTACGCCAAAAAGCTGGGCTACGACCTTCCGAAAACCCTCCAGGCTGTGACTTTTGCGGACAACGCACAGATCAGCAGCTGGGCGAAGAATGCGGTCAGGGCCATGCAGCAGGCGGGCATCCTGGCCGGGAAGAATGGAAATAAGTTTGACCCCAAGGGAACCGCTACCCGCGCCGAGGTTGCCACCGTACTGCGGCGGTTTGTGGAGATCGTCATTGACCCGCAGACCGCAAACGGCTGGCAGCAGAATGACAGCGGCCAGTGGAGCTATTACAGAAATGGGAAGCCAGTGAAGGGCCGGCTCTCCGACGACCAGAAGTGGTACTGGCTGGATAAGACAACCGGAATGATGTTTGCCGGCGGCTGGAAGCAGATTGACGGAAAGTGGTACTACTTCTACACAGACGGGACGATGGCGGTGAATACCACCATTGACGGATATACCATCGGCTCGGATGGTGCAAGAAAGTAACCTACAATAAAAAACGATTTGCCCGTATATCAGCGGACAAAGATAAACGCGGTCGGGTATCAAGAAACCCCACCGCGTTTATTTTTTCTCTTGAAGTGATGAAAAAATAGGAAGCTGGCGTCAATTAAACTGCCAGCTTCCCAATGTGAAAAGGTGTATCCCTAAAGCTTATGTACTAAGCTTTAGTTATATGTTCTGCAATTTTTGTGCCCTTCACCGAATCTGTTCAATGGAAGATCCGCATCATTCCGAACACACGTCCGATCACCTGGCAGTCGTCTACGATGATCGGGTCCATCGTATCGTTTTCCGGCTGCAGACGGATGTGATCCTTTTCTTTATAGAAACGTTTTACTGTAGCAGAGTCATCGATCAGCGCAACCACGATCTGTCCGTTATAGGCTTCCTGACAACACTGTACAAAAATCTGGTCGCCATCCAGAATCCCGGCATTTATCATAGAATCGCCGCGGACATTCAACACAAAGCACGGCTCACCGGTCGGCACGGATTCTGCCGGAATCGGAAGATAGCTTTCGACATTTTCTTCGGCAAGGATCGGCTGTCCGGCTGCAACATTGCCGACAACCGGAAGGCTCGTCATCTCTGTGCGAACAGCCTGAAAGCTGTCGTCTGTGATCTCAATCGCGCGCGGCTTAGTCGGGTCCCTGCGGATATATCCGTTCTTCTCCAGCGTCTCCAAATGAGAATGAACGGAAGACGTGGATTTTAAATGAACTGCCTCGCAGATCTCACGAACTGCCGGCGGATATCCCTTTTTTAAAATTTCTTCTTTTATATAATCAAGAATTTCCTGCTGTTTTGCAGTGATCTTTCTCTGTGCCATAGAAAAATTCCTTTCTGCATTTTAATGTAAATTCAGTATAACATACCCCTGATAAAAAAGCAAACATACATTCCGAAGAAGTGTTCGATTTTTACCGTTTCCTGTTGACATTCGAAAGTACGTTCGATATAATCCATGTATAGAAACATATGTTCGAAACCGTATGTTCGATTGTACTCAGGAGGGGATTTCTATGAACACAACATACAGCACCTATTTTCAGACCGCCAGAGCAGTAGCAGCATATCAGGAGCGTTCCTATCGCAACCACCTGCGCAGGACCAGACAACTGACCAAACGGATCTTTTTCAGCCTTGCAGCAACCCTTATCGCGGTCTTTATCGGTATTTTGACAACCGGATTTTTATCCAGAGCGCAGGCATCCTCCGAACCTGTCCATTATAAGTATTTCCGCAGCATTATGGTATATTCGGGAGATACGCTTTCCGCTATTTCCAGCCGCTATATGGATAATCATTATACATCTGTCCAGGATTATATCGACGAGGTCTGCGAAATGAATCACTTACAGGATGCAGACGATATCCACGCCGGAGATTATCTGATCATCCCATACTACAGCACGGATTTTCACTGAACGGTTCCGTCACATTTTTCGGAAATCATTCTGCTGATACCTGCTATTAGGGCACATATTTTCAAAACTTTAGATTTTCTTTCGTTTTTATGCCGCTTTTTTCTAAGCTCTTTTGCGTATCGTAAAGTTTGTCCGAAGGTTTGCTTTCCCGGGACGCGGATGCTATACTGATAGGACATATGTCAGGCAGGCGATCTGAACACTATTTTTACTATCAGGCGCCATACAAAAGAGGGGAGTTTAAAGCTGCAATGGATAAGAATCATATTCTGATCGTAGAAGATGACGCCGATATCCGTTCCGGAATCGAGATTTATTTAAAAAACCAGGGATATGACGTATCTCAGGCAGGCGATGGAATCGAGGGTCTGGCGGTCATTGAAAAAGAAGAAATTGATCTTGCAATCGTAGATATCATGATGCCGCGCATGGACGGCATTACAATGATGATGAAGGTGCGGGAAAAGGGCTATGATTTTCCGGTGATTATGCTTTCCGCCAAATCAGAAGAGGTCGATAAGATCATGGGCTTAAATATGGGTGCTGACGACTACATTACAAAGCCGTTTACGCCCTTGGAGCTTTTGGCGCGTGTCAATTCCCACCTGCGACGCTATAACCGTTACCGGGAAGCGATCGCATCGGCTGAACCGGTCAAGGATACTTACCATGTGCTGGGCGGAATCGAATTGAACGAAGAGACTGTAGAAGTCTTTGTCGATGGCGCACCGGTGCGCCTGACGCCCATTGAGTTTAAAATCCTGTTGCTTTTGATGCGCAATCCCGGACGTGTTTTTTCCGCAGACGAAATTTACGAACGCATCTGGAATGAAAAAGCGGTCAATACTGACACGATTATGGTTCATGTCCGCAAAATCCGAGAAAAAATAGAAATCGATCCGAAGAATCCGAAATATTTAAAGGTGGTGTGGGGTGTTGGTTACAAAATGGAAAAACAGTAGTCCAAAGGCAAAAAGCGTTACAGTGATGCTTGTCATCCTCCTGTCTTTGACGCTCTGTCTGATGGCGTTTCTGCCGTTCTTTCAAACGCGTGCGGCCAGCGAATTTTCCACTCCGCTGACGGAAATGTCCTTTATCGAACAGCTTTATCAGAGCAACTATATTCAATATAAATACCTGAAAGAAAAGACCGATCAGAAAAACTGGTCTTATTCCGATCTGTATCTGACGATCGACTATCTGGGGAGCCGTGAATCAGGTGATCCTGCATTTTCTGCCTCTTCAGCAACTTATCAGATCGCTGACAGAATCTCTTCCGACGATTCATCTGACACCCCTGTTTCTGACGGTGATCTGGAAGAAGCCCTGTATAATGTATTTCTGTCACAGATTGATGAAATGAAGGCGGGTGCAGAGAAACTGACGCAATATGTCGATTACTGTGCACAGGATACTGCTTCCGGTACGCAAATCGGAAACAGCAGTGTTTCTGAACTGACTGCGCTTTTAAACGGACAAACCTCGACAGAGCATCCGTCCTATATTTATTATGCAGTTATCGAATATGATGCCGCCGGACATGTCAGCAGCTGCCGCGCTTATTTTGGCGACGAGTCCGACAGTTTTTTAAAAAAGCTGGAAACTGCCGGAAGAGAACAGTATTTTCAGCAGTTTTCTGATGACTCCGACAGCCTTTTGTTAGATTTCGATTCAGACTCTGGCCAGACTTACCGTTACCGTGTTTCGCTTTCCGGTCCTTCGAATATGCGGATCATTTATGCCATCACCCAACAGCAGTATCAGAAGATTCTTTCTTCCCAGGATCTGTTCATGAGCGATACCAATTACGATAGCCTCCAGTATCAGAGCTATTGTGCCGCCGGGGTTCCCCACGTGCTGATCGGTTTTTTTGCTGCAGCATTCCTGTTCGGTGGTTTTATGGTTCTCTTGTTTGAAAAAAGAGGTTACTGTATCCGCAGCTTTTCCATCTGCCAGCTTCCGATCGAGATAGCAGCAGTGCTTCTCTGTCTGTTTTTTCAGGGACCCTATTTCCTGACTCATCTGATCTGCGGCGTTCAGCAAGGACAGCTCTTTCCGAACCTGACAAAGCATGTTCTTTCGCCGCTGCATTTGTCCGGGACGCTGTATCTGTTTTTGGCGATTGTTTTTTTCCTTTGCTTTTTCGTCGCCTTTCTTCTCGGCACGATTGCAGCAGGCTGCCTGCGCAGCAAACAGGAGTTTCGCGAGCACAGCCTGATAATCCGCTACTGGCGCAGGATTATGAATGCCTGGAACCGGTTCTATCAGGAGCTTGTCAGCTTCGATATCGGCACAGACGCCAAGAAAATGATTTCCAAATTAGTCATCGTCAATTTTATCATCCTGTTTGTCATTACGTTTTTCTGGGTATGGGGCTTTGTTCCACTGTTGATTTACTCCCTGATTATCTATTTCCTGCTCAAAAAATACGTCTATGACATACAAACCAAATATCAGAACCTCCTGCGCGCGACCAGCTCGATCGCAAGAGGGGATTTCGATACCGCTTTTTCAGAAGACTTCGGCGTTTTCGAAAGCTATAAAAAAGAACTTTTACAGATTCAGACTGATTTCAAGAAAGCGGTAGAAGAAGAGGTCAAGAGCCAACGGATGAAGTCCGAGCTGATCACCAACGTATCTCATGATCTAAAGACGCCGCTGACTGCAATCATTACCTATATCAACCTGTTAAAGGAGCCGGGGCTTACCCAAAAACAGCAGCAGGAATATCTCGATACGCTGGACAAAAAGGCTCTCCGCTTAAAGGTACTGATCGAAGATCTGTTCGAAATCAGCAAGGCAACTACCAATAACGTTACCCTGCATTACGACAATGTCGATATCTGCAACCTGCTTCGGCAGTGCTATCTGGAATATGAAGACCGCATGCAGGAAAAGAATCTGACGTTCAAATTTCAGCTGCCGGAAGAAAAAGTAATTTTGCGGCTTGACCCGCAAAAGACGTTTCGTATTTTTGATAACCTTTATACCAACATCAGCAAATATGCCATGCCATCCACGCGCGTCTATGTTACCGTGACCGACAACGCATCCGAAACGCAGATTGCGATCCGAAACATTTCCCAGATGGAGCTGACCGTCTCCGGAGAAGAGCTGACCGAACGTTTCGTCCGCGGAGACGGCTCCCGCAACACAGAGGGAAGCGGACTTGGTCTTGCCATCGCAAGAAGCTTTACTGAGCTGCAGCACGGCACAATGCAGATTCTTCTCGATGGCGATCTGTTCAAGGCAATTCTGACCTTCCGCAAGCCGGGCGCTGAACCGGTCGATAACCGATCGGAACACCTAGATACCGCACATTCTGCAAACGCCAATTTATCTGGCAATTTAAATTGCCCCGGCGCTGCAGACAATCCTGCAGAGGGTATCGAACCACCTCCGATTTATCGCCCAAGCCGATGGAGAAGCGATAAAAACCTTCGCAAGCACGGACAGAAAAAGTAACAAGAGAACGGAAAAACGGTCACTCAGTCCAACACTGGAAGAGTGACCGTTTTCGATTCCGCACAATAGATTGCACGCGTTACAAGTCAACGAAAAATCATAACTCCCGTAATTTTACTGTTTTGGCAGCTTTCCGTTTATGATCGTCCTTCATCGCAGCGTAATGCTTCCGTGTGGTATTGACATCCTTATGTCCCAGAACGTCTGCAACGAGGTAAATATCCCCGGTTTCCTGATACAACGTCGTGCCGTAGGTGGAACGGAGCTTATGGGGCGTGATCTTTTTTGTCGTTGTGACGAGAGAAGCGTATTTTTTGACCAGATTTTCCACGCTGCGCACCGCCATGCGCCGGTTCTGCAGGGATAAAAATAATGCATCCTCGTGGCCACTCATCGGAATCATATGTTTGCGTTGATCCAGGTAGGAGAGAAGCGCTTCCTCCACCTCTTCCCCAAAATAGACGACGTCCTCGTATCCACCCTTGCGTCGCACCTTGATTGCGAGATTATCAAAATCTACGTCGCTGATATCCAGACCGACACACTCCGACACACGAATACCGGTTCCCAGCAAAAGTGTCAAAAGCGCAAGATCGCGCACCTTCGTCTTATCGTGGAACTTCATCTGACTTTTGGTCATTTTGGTGCCGTCCTCCACCTGGTCAAGCAGAATTGCGACCTCGTTGGGGTCCAGACGCACGATTTCCTTGTCATGGAGCTTCGGCATCGGCACTAAGGACGCAGGATTGCTTTTAATCTGTTCGTCCCGGAAAAAATAATTATAAAACGAGCGCAGGGAAGCGAGCTTGCGGCGTTTCCCGCGTTCATCGTTGGTATATTCCGTGCCGTCGTCTTTGACATAATACGAAAGATATTCCAGATATTCCTCGATATCCGCCTTTGTGATCTGATCCAGAACTGACAGCGGAAACTCCGTGATATCCATCTTCGAAAGCACGCTGTTATTTTTGTGCAGAAACTCAAAAAAGACACCGAGGTCATACGCATAGGCAAGCCGCGTGCGGGGCGCGGTCGTCTGTTCGATTCCACGGAAATACTGGCGACAGAAGCGCGGCAGCTCTTCCTGCAGCTTTCGCAGCTGGAGGATATTTTCCTTTGCAGTTTCATCATGGTAATTGTTACTGTTTTTCATGTACCCTCCATTCCGCAAGACCACTCTGAACCGCGGTGAACATCCGATCCTTCACACCCGGATTTTCCAGGTTCAGCTGACGCAGCAGCTGCTTGACATATTCTCTGCGAGTATGTCCGTCTGCAGGGCAGGGACTTTTGACAACCGGAACATCATGCTTATGGACAAATCCGATCACATCCGCTTCCTTCATATAAACGAGCGGACGGATCACCGTCAGATTCATCCGATCCAGAAAAGTGACAGGGGCAAACGTATGGAAGCGCCCTTCATAAATCAAAGACAGCATCAGCGTCTCAACGACATCGTCCTTGTGGTGTGCATAAGCAATTTTGTTGCAGCCTGCCCCACGGATCGCTTCATTTAATGCGCCTTTCCGCATTTTTGCGCACAGTGCGCAGGGATTTTTTTCTTTCCGTTGGTCAAATACGATCGAAGCGATCTGCGTCGGCACAATTGTATACGGGACATCCAGCTCTTTACAGAGTGCCTCTATTTTGCCCAAATTTAAGTTTTCAAAGCCAAGGTCGACAGTTACCGCATGCAGTTCAAAGGGATGCGGATAAAAGCGTCTGAGCGTGCTCAGCGCATAAAGAAGCGTCAGGGAATCCTTTCCACCGGAAATCCCGACTGCGATTTTGTCTCCGTCCTGAATCATTTCATAATCGTCGGCGGCTCGCCGCACCTGGCTCAATACCTGTTGTAACGTCATGCTGTTTCCTCGTTTCATAGTTACCGGCGTCTGCACGCCGGAATGGTTTTCTCATCCTGATTTTCCTTTTGACAGTATACTATTTTTTCTTTCTTTTTGCAAAGAGACCGCAGTGATTCATACCGGATTTGGATCGATCCGAGGTTTCTATCGGGATTCGCCTTGAAAAAAAGTGCGCGACAGAGTAAACTAATAGAATATCCAATCATGATAAAGGAGCAGGTGCATGCAGGAAATCAAATGTCCCAAATGCGGCGAAGTCTTTCAGGTAGACGAATCCGGCTATGCGGCGATCGTCAGACAGGTCCGTGATAAAGAATTTGAGAAAGAGCTTTCCGAGCGTAAAGCGCAATATCTTTCTGAAAAAGAAAACGCTGTCCTTCTGGCGCAGACCCAGACGAGACAGGAGCTGGCGGAGGAAATTTCCCGGCTGCAGGCAAAGCTTGCGGCAGCAGAGAGCGCACGGCAGCTGGCAGAGGCAGACGCCCGTTCCCGGCAGGAAAAGCTTTTGTCTGAACAGGAAAAGGCTCTGTCCCAAAAGGACGCTCAGATCAGCCTTTTAAATGCCAAAATCACATCTGTACAGGAAACTGCGGACAAGGATATCGCCCTGGCGGTTTCCAAAGCAGCTGCCCAGAAAGAAAAGCAGATCAACGAAATGGACCGGCAGATTTATGACCTGACCGGTAGAATAGAACATGCAAAGCAGGAAACCCAGCTCCGAGAGCAAAATATTAAGGAGCAGTACGAAGAACGCCTCCGCATGAAGGACGAGGAAATCGCCTATTATAAGGATTTCAAGGCGCGCCAGTCCACCAAAATGATCGGAGAAAGCTTAGAGCAGCACTGTGAGACAGAATTCAACAAGCTGCGCGCAACCGGTTTCCAGAATGCATACTTTGAAAAGGACAACGATGCCAGAACCGGCAGCAAGGGCGATTATATTTATAAAGAAACGGATCCGGACGGGACCGAATTTATTTCCATCATGTTTGAAATGAAAAACGAGATGGATGAAACCGCAACGAAAAAGAAAAATGAAGATTTTTTCAAGGAGCTGGATAAGGACCGGCACGAGAAAGACTGCGAATACGCCGTTTTAGTGTCCATGCTGGAGCCAGACAGCGAGCTGTATAACACCGGCATCGTGGACGTTTCCTATCGATATCCGAAGATGTATGTGATCCGTCCGCAGTTTTTTATCCCGATGATCACGCTGCTGCGCAATGCTTCCCTGAATGCGCTGCGGTATAAGCAGGAGCTTGCTGTCATCAAAAATCAGAATATTGACATTTCCCATTTTGAGGAAGATATGAATGATTTTAAAGAGAAATTCAATCGGAATTTCCGTCTGGCGAGTGAACGGTTCCACCGCGCGATCGATGAAATCGACAAAACGATCGACCATCTTCAGAAGACAAAGGAGGCCCTGCTTTCTTCTGAAAACAACCTGCGGCTCGCAAACAACAAGGCGGAAGATCTGAGCATCAAGCGCCTTACGAAAAACAACCCGACGATGAAAGCGAAATTCGACGAGCTTTCTTCGCATGACGGAAAGGAGAGTACTTGACATGAAATTTCGCTGGGAAAAAAAATATCTATACTGGGGCGTAACGGCGCTTCTGGTTGTAATCGGCGGGCTGCTCGCCTATTATCTGATCTTTCACGGCGGCAACTTTAAAGATCATCTGCAGAATCTGCTGCACATCTGCATGCCGATTCTGGACGGCTTTATTCTGGCATGGCTGATGTGTCCGCTGGTAAACGCCATCGAGCATTTTGCATTGTATCCCGCCAGAGACTGGCTGATTTCCCAAAAACCGTCCTTACAGAAAAAAAAGAAACAGCTGACCAGCTATTGCCGCGGCATTTCGATCGTCCTGACGCTGTGCTTTGTCCTGTTTTTGGTGTACGGATTTTTCAGAGTTGTAATTCCGCAGATCATTGGAAGCATCCAAAGTATTGCCGGTCAGTTCCCCAGCTATGTAAAAAACGTCAGTGACTGGGCAGAAAAACTGCTTGCTGATAATCCAGACATCGAAACGACTGTATCCGATCTGATCGATCATTATTCGACAGATCTTGAAAACTTCCTCAATAAAACCATGATGCCTCAGATCAATGCCATCGTGAAAACAGTCTCCCTAAGCATGTTAAGCTTTGCGAAGGCAGTCTGGAACCTCGTTATCGGACTGATCATTTCCATCTATCTGCTTGCCAGTAAGGAACGCTTTGTCAGCCAGGGAAAGAAGCTTTTATACGCTTTCTGGGATACCAGACAGGCTAATGTAATTATGGAAGACTTCCGTCTGATCGATTCCACCTTTGGCGGATTTATCAGCGGAAAAATTTTGGATTCAGCCATCATCGGTGTTCTCTGCTTTGTTGTTGTCAGCATCATGAAAATGCCATATCCAATGCTGATCAGCGTCATAGTCGGCGTTACCAACATTATTCCGTTCTTTGGTCCGTTTATCGGAGCCGTACCCTGTGCATTGCTTATTTTAATGGTCAATCCGATGCAATGCCTGTATTTTATCATCTTCATCTGGATTTTGCAGCAGTTTGACGGCAACTTCCTTGGGCCTAAGATTCTTGGCGATTCCACCGGTCTTTCCGGGTTCTGGATTATTTTTTCCATCACCATCTTCAGTGGTCTCATGGGTGTACCAGGCATGATTCTCGGTGTTCCGATCTTTGCTGTTTTTTATGCGCTGATCAAGCGCTACGTCAACCGCAGTTTGCAAAAAAAGGGCATGTCCGATAAAACAGAAGAGTACCAGACACTGGATTATGTCGATGTCCAGACCGGCAGCTTTATTTCTAAACCGGAAGATAAGCCCGCGAGACATCGCAAGAAACAGTTTTCGTTCCGGAATTTTAAAGAAGATTTGAAGACGTTTATTCCGCACCCTGCAGAACATCCGGACGAAAAAGCGCAAACAACTTCGGATAACGCTGCGCCAGCCGTAGAATCCAATCGAAAAACAGAAGATTCGAGTTCGGAACAAAGCAAAAAATAATCCGGCTTGTTTTATTGTTATTTTATTCACAATGTTTATTAAAAATTTAAAATAAACCTCAGAAGGATGATTACCTATGAAATTTGTTATTCAATGTACTACACAGGCAAGCGTTACAATCGACCAGAAGCTATATTCTGAAATTGGAAAAGGCTTCCTCGTCCTGATCGGAATCTGTGACGAGGACACAAAAGAAACCGCAGACAAAATGGTTCGTAAGCTGATCGGAATGCGGATTTTTTCGGATGAAAACGGAAAAACGAACCTCGCGTTAAAAGATGTCGACGGACAGCTTCTTTTGGTTTCCCAATTTACCCTGTACGCGGACTGCAAAAAAGGCAACCGGCCGTCCTTTGTCAAAGCCGGATCACCACAGCATGCAAACGAGCTTTACGAATACATCATCGACGCCTGCAAAAAGGAAGTTCCCGTCGTGAAAACCGGCGTATTCGGTGCGGAAATGGAGGTCGCGCTGATCAATGACGGACCATTTACAATCATTCTGGATTCAAAAGACCTGGCATGAGCATATAAACATTATAAAACGGATTCCAGATATGTGACATATAAGATGGTAAATAAAAAGACATAAATTGCAGACATTTAAATTACAGAATCTACGAAAAACCCAGGAGGCAATCATCTGCGTCAGCAGATATATGCCTCCTGAACTCATTTTTATCAAACCCCCCGCAAGTTTAACGAATTAGTTAGCACCGAAGCAAAAACGTGTTTTTCTGCGAAATCACGGAAATAGGTGCTAACTATTTTTTATCAACCACCCGCAAGTTTAACGAATTAGTTAGCACCGAGCAAAAACATATTTTTCTGCGAAATCCCAGAAAGAAGTTCTAACTATTTTTTATCAAACACCCGCAAGTTTAACGAATTAGTTAGCACCTGTCTCTTATACACATCTCCGAGCCCACGA
>ENA-OYYZ01000758-OYYZ01000758.1-human-gut-metagenome-genome-assembly--contig:-NODE-758-length-16181-cov-5.578011_pt1 | contig 16181 bp, 13 predicted proteins | sample MGYA00243256_ERZ653463 | MGnify/ENA primary metagenome ERZ653463 (study PRJEB26926, sample SAMN06165173) | human gut metagenome | biome: ENVO:00009003; feature: ENVO:2100002; material: ENVO:00002003... | reverse complement strand
AATTCATTTTACTATTGACTTTTTATTAGCAGGCTTTCATCTGTGAAATTGCCCGTTCAAACGAGCTTTGTGTCCACCTTTTGCCCCGGCAGGCTATGTATACGCTCAAACCGGTGCGTAAAGAGGAAAAAAAGCGGCGAGCGATAAGGCTCGCACGCCGACTTTTTCTGCTCTATGCAGATATGAAATAATTATACATGGATTTTCTTGTAAGTCAAGTCCCGGACTCCAGATGTACATCCATCTGCGGATACGGAATGCGGATGCCCGCTTCATCGAAGCCGTATTTGATATCCTCCAGCATCGTATAGCGCGCCTGCCAGTAGTTTTCCTTCTTCGCCCAGAATTTCACAACAAGGACAACACTGCTGTCTGCCAGTTCGTCTACGTTGACTGTGATCTCCCGCTCCGGAAGCACATACGGGTTTTTCTTCGCAATTTCCTGCACTGCTTTCCGTGCGCTGCGGATATCAGAATCATACGAAATTCCGACTTTCAAATCCACACGCCGTTCCGCCTCATCCGTCACGTTCGTCAGGCTGCTGTTTGCGAGGTTTCCGTTCGGGATCAGAATAATCTGATTGTCATAGGTTGCAAGCTTCGTATAAAAGACAGATATCTGCTGAACAATCCCTTCGTTACCGCCCCCTTCGATGATATAATCTCCGACATGGAACGGCTTCAGCATCATAATCAGGATTCCGCCAATGCAGTTACTTAAGCTTCCCTGGATCGCCAGACCGATCGTTACGCCGACCGAACCGATCACCGTCGCAATGCTTGCTGCCTCCACACCAAACAGCTGCAGAATCATGAACACCAGAATCGTATACGAAACAAACTTAATCGAGGAGTCCAGAAACTGCGCCGCTTCCTCCGACGCGCTGGAACGCTCCATAGCCCGTCTGAAAAAATGCCGGATCATCGCAATCAGTCTGCTGCCGATCGCAAACAGGATGAGCGCCAGCACCGTGCGGACGCCCAGCCCCAGAAGCTTGTCCGGCAGCTCGTTTAAGCAGCGTTCCAGCAGGCTCAGCTGTTTTTCCATATTCTTTAAGGATTCGTCCGGCGCGAGGCTTTCTATCTCCTCGCCTGTCAGTGTCACGGAGGATGTCAAAAATGCTGCGCCGGACATCAGCACCTTCCTCATGCTTTGGTTCCTTTCGTCACTTTCGCGGAAGAGGCAGACTTCTTAGCTACAGACGCGGGCTTCTTAGTCGTCGGCTCTTTCACTGCGACAGACTTCGCGGTCGCTGTCTTTTTGCGGGTCGTGCGGCGTGCAGGCTTTTCTTTTTCTTTTCCCTCAAGAATCGCGCTGTCCGCCTGCTCTGCCTTTTCGGTCAGCTCTTCCTTCAGGGTTTTCTTTTTCATGGCAGCTGCTTTCTTCGCAGCCTCTTCCACCGCTTTTTTGGCAGCAGCCGTTTTTCTTACGACCTCTTCTGCTGCCTGCCTTGCCACCGCTTCCTTTTCAGCTGCCTCTTCGGCAGCTTTTCTCGCAGCTTCTTCCTTCTTTGCAGCCTCCTCCGCTGCTTTTTTAGCGATTGCTTCTTTTTTCGCAGCTTCCTCTGCGGCTTTTCTCACAGCCTCTTCCGCCGCTTTTTGGGCAGCCTCGGCGATCTTTCTGCGCTCTTCTTTTTCTTCGTCCGTGTAAGGCGTATAGGCAAAAATGCTCACAGACAGCGGCGCCTGATGCATCAGGATCGAATTTTCCCTGCCGTCGGATGCGATTTCTTCCGCTTCCAGTACATAGGAGTTAATTCTTCCTTTTCCGCCAAAGGCGATATCGTCAGAGTTTAAAACTTCCGTATATTTTCCTTCAAAAGGTACACCCACCCGATACTCCGGTCTGTCCACATTTGCAAAGTTCAGGCATACCAAAAGCGTCTCTTCCTCTTTGTCGCTCTTTCTCAGATAGGAAAGCGTGCATTCGTTTGCATCAATGCAGTCAATCCATTCGAAGCCGTCCCAGCTGTCGTCTTCCGCATACAGCGCAGGGTTTTTACGATACAGCTCATTTAACCGCTTCACAAACCGGCGTATCTGCTCATGATGATCATATTTTAGCAGTTCCCATTCCACGCCCCGCTCTTCGTTCCACTCGTCGTACTCTGCGATATCCTGTCCCATAAACAAAAGCTTCTTGCCCGGATGCGTCATCATATAACCGTAGCCTGCGCGCAGGTTCGCGAATTTGTCCGCTTCCTCTCCCGGCATCTTGCTAAGCATCGACGCTTTGCCGTGAACGACCTCGTCATGGGATAACACGAGCATAAACTTTTCGGAATACGCATAAACCATCGAAAACGTCAGATCGTTGTGATGATACGCACGGAAATATGGGTCATACTGCATGTAGTCGAGGAAATCGTTCATCCAGCCCATATTCCATTTCATCGTAAAGCCAAGACCACCATCGTTTAAATCGCCCGTTACCTTCGGCCATGCTGTGGATTCCTCCGCGATCGTAACCGCGCCCCTGCCGCGTTTTTGAATCATGCTGTTTGTATGCTTTAAAAATTCGACTGCTTCCAGATTTTCATTGCCGCCATACATGTTGGCAATCCATTCGCCATCCTGCTTTCCGTAATCGAGATACAGCATTGAAGCGACCGCGTCCATCCGGATTCCGTCTGCATGGAACTGCTCCACCCAGTAAAGCGCATTGGCAATCAGGTAGTTGCTTACCTGCGGTCTGCCGTAATTATAGATCAGCGTTCCCCAATGCGGATGCGCCCCCTGTCTCGGGTCTTTGTGCTCATACAGGCATGTCCCGTCGAACCCGGACAGTCCGTAAGCATCTCTCGGAAAATGGGCCGGAACCCAGTCCAGAATCACGCCGATTCCTGCTTTGTGCAGCTCGTTGACAAAATACATAAAATCCTGCGGTGTGCCATAACGTGCAGTCGGCGCATAATAGCCGATGACCTGATAGCCCCAGGATCCATCCAGCGGGTGCTCCATAACCGGCATCAGCTCCACATGGGTATAGCCCATTTCCTTCACATAGGAAATGACCTTTGGTGCAAACTCCCGGTAGTTATAATATCTGCGGCCATCCTCGGGCTTTGCAAAGGAGCCCAGATACATTTCATAAACGCTCATCGGCTCTTTTTCAGGACAGCTTTTTTCTCGTGCCAAGATCCATGCTTCATCTTCCCAGGCAAAGCCATCGATGTTGCGAACAACAGATGCCGTGTCCGGGCGGAGCTGTTGTCCAAACGCATAGGGATCTGCCTTCAGGTAAGTCAGACCGCCCTTTAATTTCAGCTCAAACTTATAATTCTCGCCCTCTCTAACTCCGGGAATAAAAATTTCAAAAATACCGGAATCCCACAGGCGACGCATCTGATGTCTGCGTCCATCCCAATGGTTAAAATCTCCCACAACACTGACCCGCAGCGCATTCGGTGCCCAGACTGCAAAATGCACGCCCTGGGTTTTGTCGATGGTCATCATATGCGCACCAAGGATACGGTAAGCTTCATAATGGATTCCTGCCGCAAACCGCGCCGTATCCTCTTTGGTAATGACCGGAGCAAACCGATAGGGATCTTCAAATTCTTCTGTTGTGCCATCTTCCAAAGAAGCCTTTAATGTATAGCTTTCGATTTCCTTACCGCCAACCAGTGCGGCATAATAGCCAGCCTCGTCCGCCTGCTCCATTTCCACGGTCTTTTGACTGGGCAGCTTCAGTTCCATCGAAACAGCGCCCGGATAAAATGCCTGCACCACCGTCGCATTGCCTTCCCGGTGCGGTCCCAAAAGCCGGTGCGGATCGTCCTCCTCCGAATAAATAATTGCCTCTATTTCAGGCCAGTTCATCAGCCTATACAGTTTTTCGTTCATTCGATACCCTCCTGCCTGACGCTTTTGCCGCGCCCCTCTTATTTTTATTTTACCCTTCCCGGGCACAATAGGCAAGGGAAAATGTCTAAGCAGTGTACTTCAGCAGTCCCACGCGATTTCCCTGATGATCATCTGCATCATGTGCCCGATCATGAGTCTCGTCGCTACCCTGCTGTTCAAGGAGCCCAGCTTCGGCACATGGGCGCACACCTTTGGCTGCAACCTGCCGATGGCATTTTTCTGGCAGATGTTCTACTGCGGACCGCTCTCCCGCCTGATTTTCCGCACCCTGTTTAAAAAACAGCTGGCAGCGCAGAACATACCGGCACAGGGGCAGAAATAAATAGCTTGTGCAAACGCAGCACGAATCGCACGCTCAAACACAGAATATACCCACAGTACCATACAGAAAAGACCCCGAAGACTGGCACTATACTGCCTTTCTCCGGGGTCTGTGACTCTCCGTTACAGAACGCCTGCGTTTTACTTCACCACCCGCACGCGGAACACGCCATCGATCGTCTTTAACTGATTGACAATACTGCTGCTTACGTGGGACTCCAGGTCGACCATCGTATATGCAACATCGCCTTTGGATTTGTTCATCATATTTGCGATGTTTAAGTTGTTCCAGCCGAGGACGGAGGAGAACTTCGCGATCATGTTTGCGATATTCTTATGGAAAATCACGACTCTACTTTCTGCCGTGCACACACCCATATCGCAGTCCGGGAAGTTGACGCTGTGGAGAATATTTCCGTTTTCGAGATATTCCTGCAGCTGTCTGACTGCCATAACCGCACAGTTTTCTTCCGACTCCTCGGTCGAAGCGCCCAGATGCGGGATGACGATGCAGCCCGGCTTTCCTGCCGTGACCGGATTCGGGAAATCCGAAACGTAGCGGCGGATTTTTCCGGCGATAATCCCGTCTAACACAGCTTCTTCATCCACCAGCAGATCTCTTGCAAAGTTTAACAAAATCACGCCGTCCTTCATCCGGGAGATAGCTTCTGCGCTGATCATATTTTTTGTGCTGTCCATCAGCGGCACATGGATTGTGATATAATCGCACTGCTCATAGATTTCATTGACATCCAGCACATGTCTGACGTCGCGGCTTAACTTCCACGCCGCATCGACCGATACATACGGATCATAGCCGAGCACTTCCATTCCGAGATGACGCGCCACGTTAGCAACCTTGACGCCGATCGCGCCGAGTCCGATGATACCGAGGCGCTTGCCCATCACCTCTGTACCGGCAAACTTCTTCTTCGCTTTCTCCGCATCCTTCGCAATATTTTCATCTTCCTGATTTTCTTTCACCCAGTTGATGCCCGATACGACGTCACGGCTTGCTAAAAGCATTCCGGCAATGACCAGCTCTTTTACGCCGTTTGCGTTTGCACCCGGTGTATTGAACACGACGATACCTTTTTCCGCGCATTTCTCCAGCGGGATATTGTTGACGCCGGCTCCTGCTCTTGCAACCGCTAAAAGTCCATCCGGCAGCTCCATCTCATGCATCGATGCGCTTCGAACCAGGATGCCTTCTGCTTCTGCAATTTCGTCTGTTTTGATATAATTTTTCGAAAAATTATCGAGTCCGACCTGTGCGATCGGATTCATGCAATAATAATTTCTCATTGAAACCTCCCACTCTGCTTACTGATTCTGCGCTTCAAACTCTTTCATAAAGGCAACCAGCTTTTCCACGCCCTCCATCGGCATTGCATTGTAAATGCTTGCGCGCATGCCGCCGACGCTTCTGTGTCCCTTTAAGTTCTCCAGACCGTTTTTCTTTGCCTCTGCAACAAATTTTGCATCCAGATCGGTATTGCCTGTGATAAACGGAACGTTCATCAACGAACGGTCTTCCTTGCGGACGGTGCCTTTGAACAGCTTGCTTTCATCCAGGAAATCATACAGAATTTTCGCTTTTTTCTCGTTGTATTCTTTCATTGCTTCCAGACCGCCGCGCTTTTGCAGCCACTTAAACACTTTGCCGCAGATGTAAATTCCGTATGCCGGAGGCGTGTTGTAAAGGGATTTCGCATCCGCATGAATTTTATATTTTAACATGGTGGGCGTGCCGGGCAGCACATCTTCTGTAATCAGGTCTTCCCGGATAATTGCGATAACTACGCCGGCAGGTCCAATATTCTTCTGAACGCCACCGTAAATCATGCCATATTTGGTCACATCAACCGGCTCGGATAAGAAGCAGGAGGAAACATCCGCAACAAGGGGTTTTCCCTTTGTATTCGGAAGCGTTTTGAATTTGGTTCCGTAAATGGTGTTATTTTCACAAATATATACATAATCCGCATCCGGGTCGATCGGCAGATCAGAGCAGTCCGGAATATAGGAAAAGGTCTGATCCTCGGAGGATGCAACCGCATTTGCCTTTCCGTAAATGGAAGCCTCTTTCCATGCCTTTTTCGCCCACTGTCCGGTTATGATGTAATCCGCTACGCGGTTTTTCATCAGGTTCATCGGAATCATCGCAAACTGCTGGCTTGCGCCACCCTGTAAAAACAGCACTTTATAGTTATCGGGGATTCCCATCAGCTGACGTAAATCAGCCTCCGCCTCATCGATGATTTTCTGATAGGTACCGGAACGATGGCTCATCTCCATAACTGACATTCCACAGCCTCTGTAATCAAGCATTTCGTCTGCTGCTTCCTGCAGCACTTCTTCCGGCAGGACAGCCGGGCCTGCACTGAAATTGTACACTCTGGACATTTTTACCTCTCATTCCGCCGCCTGTGCGGCACTTGAATTTTCTAAAAAGCCGATCTGCCCGTTCTTATCAAACATGTGTTTTTGTGATACGGACATTTGGATTAAAAAAAATGATATCGAATACCGCTCATGCCTGAATAAAAATACGGATACCGACCTTTCGGTCTATTGTACCCGTATTTTTCGCTTTAGTCAACTACTACGTTAATTTATTTGCTTGCAAGGTCATCCCCATCGAAAACCTCGCTGATCGCTGCACCCGCTGGAACCATCGGAAATACCTTATCGTCTTCAGGAATTCTGCAGTCGATGACAACCGGCTTCTGAAGTGCGATTGCCTTTTCAATTGCCGGAGCAACCTCCTCCTTCGCAGTGACGCGGATTGCCGCGCATCCCAATCCTTCTGCTACCTTGCAGTAATCCACTGCATCCTCCAGAACCGTCTGGGAATAGCGTTTTCCATAAAAGAGCGTCTGCCACTGGCGCACCATGCCCAGAACATGATTGTTGATGATGATCTGGATGATCGGAATCTGATATCTGCTGGCTGTTGCAAGCTCGATCAGGTTCATACGGAAGCATCCGTCTCCGCCGATATTAACGCAGATTTTATCCGGGCAGCCTGTTTTCGCGCCGATGCATGCCCCGATACCGTAGCCCATCGTGCCAAGACCGCCGGAGGACAAAAACGTGCGGGGCTTCGTATAATGATAATACTGCGCCGCCCACATCTGATGCTGTCCGACGTCGGTTGTGATAATCGCATTGCCTTTCGTAATGCGGTCTAATTCTTCTATAATATAAGGGCAGCTCAACTGGCTGTCGTCATATTTGAGCGGATACTTTTCTTTTAATTCCAAAATATGTGCTGTCCACTCCGGATGATGCATCTGTTCCATCCGTGCGATCAGCTTTGTCAAAACATCCTTCAGATCTCCGACAATGGACACGTCCGCATGGATATTTTTATTGATCTCAGCAGCATCAATATCGATATGCAGGATCTTTGCATTCTTTGCAAATAAGGATGCGTTGCCGATGACACGGTCAGAAAATCTCGCGCCCAGTGCAACCAAAAGGTCACACTCGCTCACTCCGAGGTTGGAGGTCTTTGTGCCGTGCATACCGATCATACCGGTATAGAGCGGATCGTAACCGTCATATGCCCCCTTTCCCATCAGGGTATCACAGACCGGAGAATCCAGTTTTTTGGCAAAGGCACGCACCTCTTCTGAAGCGCCAGAAAGAATTGCTCCGCCGCCCAGATAAATATAGGGTTTTTTCGCCTTGGAAATCACTTCCAGCGCGGCATCTAAATCTTCCTGTGTGTAATGTCCGGCACGTTCAACCGATTCCGGCTCTTTGGGTGTATATTCGCATCTCGCTGCCGTTACATCTTTGGTAATATCTACCAGCACCGGTCCGGGTCTGCCGGATTTTGCAATGTGAAATGCCTTGCGCAGCGTGTCTGCCAGAATATTGACATCTTTTACAATGTAACCGTGTTTGGTGATCGGCATCGTCACGCCTGCGATATCGACCTCCTGGAAGGAATCTTTTCCCAGAAGCGGCAGCGTTACATTACAGGTAATCGCTACCATCGGGACGGAATCCATGTACGCGGTCGCAATGCCGGTAACCAGATTCGTCGCGCCGGGACCACTGGTCGCCATACACACACCGACTTTTCCGGTTGCACGCGCATAGCCATCTGCTGCATGTGCAGCACCCTGTTCATGAGATGTCAGCACATGGAAAATCTCATCGCTATGCTTGTATAACGCATCATATACATTCAAAATGGAGCCGCCCGGATATCCGAATACAACATCCACGCCCTGTTCTTTTAAACACTCTATGACGATTTCAGCACCTGTACGAACCATATCGTCCTCCCCTTTTTATCCTTATTTCTTAATTTCGAGTACAGCGCCTCTGTTTCCGCTGGTTACCATTTCCCGGTAACGTGCCAGATATCCGGTGGTTACCTTCGGCTCTCTGGGCTGCCATTTTGCCCTTCTCTCTGCCAGCACTTCATCAGAGACCTTCATATCCAGACGATTTTCCGGAATATTGATGTTGATAATATCGCCCTCTTCTACCAGCGCGATGGGACCGCCGACAGCAGCCTCCGGGGAAACATGACCAATCGACGCACCTCTGGATGCGCCGGAGAAACGACCGTCCGTAATCAGCGCAACGCTGGAGCCAAGACCCATACCTGCGATTGCAGAAGTCGGATTCAGCATTTCTCTCATGCCGGGGCCGCCTTTGGGTCCCTCGTAACGGATCACAACGACATCGCCGGGAACAATCTTGCCGCCCTTGATCGCAGCAATCGCGTCCTCTTCGCAGTCAAATACCCTTGCAGGGCCTTCATGAACCATCATTTCCGGTACAACAGCGCTTCTCTTTACAACACCGGTATCCGGAGCCAGGTTGCCTTTGAGTACAGCGATACCGCCTGTCTCAGAATAGGGATTTTCGATCGGACGAATCACTTCGGGATTGCGGTTTACACAGGCTTCGATATTTTCGCCGACGGTCTTTCCGGTTACCGTCATCAGGTCTGTCTTTAACAGTCCCTTCTTATTTAATTCATTCATAACTGCGTATACGCCGCCAGCCTCATTTAAGTCTTCAATGTAGGTCGGACCTGCAGGTGCCAGATGACACAGGTTCGGTGTATGGGAAGAAATTTCATTTGCGATTTCCATGTTCAGCTCTACGCCTGCCTCATGCGCGATTGCAGGCAGATGCAGCATGGAGTTTGTAGAACAGCCGAGCGCCATATCGACGGTCAGGGCGTTTAAGAACGCATCCTTTGTCATGATGTCGCGAGGCTTGATATCCTTGCGAACCAGCTCCATAATCTGCATACCGGCATGCTTTGCCAGCTGGATACGTGCAGAATATACTGCCGGAATTGTGCCGTTGCCCTTTAAGCCCATGCCCAGTGCCTCTGTCAGACAGTTCATGGAGTTTGCGGTGTACATACCGGAACAGGAACCGCAGGTCGGACATACTTTTTCTTCGTATTCCTGCAGCTCTTCCATCGACATAGTGCCTGCTGCCACAGAGCCTACTGCTTCAAACATGGAAGATAAGCTTCTCTTTCTGCCGTGCAGATGTCCTGCCAGCATTGGACCGCCGGAAACAAAAATCGTCGGGATATTCAGTCTTGCCGCTGCCATCAAAAGACCGGGCACATTTTTATCACAGTTAGGGATACATACCAGACCATCGAACTGATGTGCCATCGCCATACACTCGGTGCTGTCGCAGATCAGGTCTCTGGTTACGAGGGAATATTTCATGCCGACATGTCCCATCGCGATACCGTCGCAGACTGCGATTGCCGGGAATACGACCGGGGTGCCGCCAGCCATCGCAACACCGAGCTTGACCGCTTCTGTAATTTTATCCAGGTTCATATGTCCGGGCACGATTTCGTTATAGGAGTTTACGATACCGATCAGCGGTCTGTTCTTTTCCTCCTCTGTCATTCCCAGTGCATTCATCAGACTTCTGTGCGGTGCCTGCTGGACGCCTTTTGTTACATTATCACTTCTCATTTGTTCGTTCCTCGCATTCTGTTATCAAAAATCAAATCCGCTCTGCAAGCAGATCGCCCATCTTGCTGCATCCAACTAATGTACACCCTACGGCCATAATATCTCCGGTGCGATAGCCCTCTGCCAGAACCTTGCAAACCGCTTCTTCCACTGCTTCTGCCTCTTTATCCAGATCAAATGTGTAACGCAGCATCATGGCAGCACTCAGCACCGTTGCAATGGGATTTGCGAGATCTTTGCCCGCGATATCCGGCGCACTGCCGTGACTGGGCTCATATAAGCCGAACTTTGTATCGTTTAAGCTTGCGGAAGACAGCATACCGATCGAGCCGGTCACCATGCTCGCTTCATCCGAAAGAATATCGCCGAACATATTTTCGGTCAGGATCACATCGAACTGCGCCGGATCTTTGACCAACTGCATCGCACAGTTGTCCACGAGCATATGAGACAGCTCCACGTCAGGATAATCCTTTGCCACCTCTTCCACCACGCTTCTCCACAGTCTCGAGGAATCCAGCACGTTTGCCTTGTCCACGCTCGTCACTTTTCCTTTTCTCTTGCGTGCTACGTCAAACGCCTTGATCGCGATTCGACGGATTTCCTCTTCGGTGTAGGTCAGGGTATCGACTGCCTTGCGCACGCCGTTTTCTGTCGTCGTATGGCGCTCGCCAAAATACAGACCGCCGGTCAGCTCTCTCATAATCAGCATGTCAAAGCCTGCCTGGCTGATCTCTTCTTTTAACGGGCACGCGCCCGCAAGCTCCGGATACAAATAAGCCGGTCTTAAATTTGCAAATAAGTTGAGTGCTTTGCGGATCTTCAACAGACCTGCTTCCGGACGCTTTTCCGGAGGGAGCTTGTACCAGGGGGAGGTATTGGTATCTCCGCCGATCGAACCCATCAGAACCGCATCTGCCGCCTTCGCTGTCGCGATCGCCTCGTCTGTCAGCGGTACTCCATGCACATCAATCGATGCGCCACCCATCAAAATCTCCTTGCGTTCTATTTCATGGCCGAATTTCTTTGCCACCTGATCCAGTACTTTATTCGCCTGTGCTACAATTTCCGGTCCGATTCCATCGCCCGGAATGCATGCAATCTGTAATTTCATCGAGCTGTTCCTCCAATACTGCGCCCAATTGTAATTGAGCTGTTCTTTTTAAGTTTAACGTAACACTGTATATTTTTCAATAAAAACAGGAAAAAAGCCATATCGGTTTGATATAGCTTTTATAACTTAAGGGAATGAATTTCGTGTTTTCCATTCTTTTCTGATATAGGCTTACTGCTTTCGTGCGGCGGTTTTCTCGCCAGGCGTTTTCTCATCATGATACAGCACCCATGAAATCACGAAGCTGACCACAAACGCCACCGCAATCACAAGGGTATATTGCAGCGTATCATCCGTCGTAATCAGATATCCGAACAGTCCGGTTACGCCATAAGCTGTCGCTCCGATGCCTGTCCATCCGGCAATCAGTGCACCGCAGGCTCCGCCGATCATTCCGGCTGCAAAAGGTTTCATGTAACGAATGTTGACGCCGAAAATTGCAGGCTCGGTGATGCCTAAAAATGCGGACAGCGAAGACGGCAGCGCAAGGGCCTTTACCTTGCTGTTTTTGGTTTTTAATGCCAGAGCAAGCGCCGCTGCACCCTGACCGACATTGGCTGCCGTCGCAATTGGCATCCACGTATTTAATCCGCTTTTTGAAATCAGTCCCGCTTCCAGCGCGCTATACATATGATGCACGCCCGCTACAACCGTCGGCGCATAGACCGCGCCGCACAGTGCCGCACCGATTCCGAAAGGAAGCGTAATCAGCCACTGAGCGCCTTCCAGTACACCGTTTTCCACCCAGGAAAAAACAGGTCCAAAAATTGTCAGAGTCAAATACCCCGTTACAAGCACCGTCACAAGCGGTGTCACAAACAGGTCGATCATTTCCGGAACGATCTTGTGCAGTTTCTTTTCCAGCATGCTCATAAACCATACTGCGATCACAACCGGAATGACATGTCCCTGATAGCCGACAAGCTCGATCTGATATAACCCAAACCATGCATTCAATTTGGGAATACTTTCTGCACCTACAACACTCCATGCATTCATCAAATCCGGATGAATCATGATCATACCGATAACTGCACCAAGATACAGATTTCCGCCAAATACCTTTGCCGCGCTGATCGCGATCAGGATCGGCAGAAAAACAAATGCCGCATTCGAAAACAGGTGAAGGATCGTATATGTACCGGACTGCTCCATTGCAGGATAAACCTCACAAAGTCCTTCCAGAATCCCCACCAGCAGACCGCTCGCTACGATCGCCGGAATGATCGGAATAAATACATCTCCCAGTGTCTTTACTGCACGCCTCCAAAGGCTCGTCTTTGTGCTTGCTGCCTGTCGGACCTCTTCTTTGGAAGCCGCGCTGATACCCGCGATCTGGATAAATTCGTCGTAAACCTTGTTGACCGTTCCTGTCCCGAAAATAATCTGCAGCTGTCCGGACGCGAAAAAGACTCCCTTCACACCGTCGATTGCTTCGATTGCTTCCTTGCTGCACTTGTCATTGTCTCCGATGACCAGACGCAGTCGCGTCGCACAGTGCTCAGCGCTGATGATATTTTTCCTGCCTCCTATGTTGTCACAGATCTGCTGTGCTGTTTTCCTGTAATCCATGGTACCCTCCGCCCTCTGTTTTCACGACATTTTGTAAATTCACGTTTTCGCCAAAAAGAGTATACATCTTTTCAGGCAACTTATACAAGCAGCTCCGACAATCCTTTTTTTAGATTGCCGGAGCTGTCTCTACGTCTTTATGAAATTGAAATCACTCCTCTTCGTCTACAGATTTTGTTTCTGCAACTGTTTCTTTCAAAGTGCTCCTCGCAACATTCTCCCGGATTTTGATATCGCCGTTTTCTGCGGATACCCGGATGACAGCACTGCCGGGTGCCTGTTTTCTGTACTCTGCTGCGTCTCCGTTCTCATTTTCCATCATCTCATATCCCGAAAAATGAATTTCACCATATTCTGTGCGAAGATCATATCCATATGCATCCGCCTTCTGCATTTCGTATATGTTCGTATCCCCGTAACTGTTTTTTACGTCCAGCGTGCCCTGCGTTCCTGCAAAAACAGTTACCGAACCATTCTCCGCTTCCAAAGACGCCTGTGTGCTTTCGATACAGCCAATGTTCAGATCTCCATACAGACCGGTGATCTCTACCTTATTACCGGTCAGATTTCCGGTCTTGATGTCACCGTCTTCGTCGTAAATACTCAGGTCAATTCCGTTCCAGTCCTCCATTTTAATCTCACCATAGCTCGTCTTTACAGAAAGCTTCTCTGCAGAAAGATTCGCTGCAAGATCGATATCCCACGGTGCATCGATCGAAATTTCTTTCAGCCTGGCACCCTTCGGTACTGTGATTTTCACATAAGGAGCGTCCTGCCGCCGTTCTCCTTCTTCTCCCCAGAGTCGGAAATACCACCGATTTCCTTCCTGCGTTTTCCAGGAATCCCTTTCTTTCACTATGAGTTTTCCATTCTCCACCTGGCACACCGGTTCTTCCCGATCGCCTGCCAGAAGATATTCAACACTATAAGAATCGCCTTCCTCCAAAGAAAACTCTCCGTATTTCAGATCCACCTCAATTTTTTCAAATGCTGCCAGCTGCTTCTGTCCGGCATAATCCTGTACCGTCTCCGGGCAGGCTGTTGTCTCTTTCAAATGAATCCCTTCGTTATCCAGATAAAACACCGGGCTTCCTCCCATCGCAATCCCAATGCCAATACAGATGCCGCCTGCTGCCAACAGACCTGTCGAAATCAGAAGCGTCTTTTTCAATGTTTTATTTTTCATCGCTGTCCGCCTCCTTTTTCTCCAGCAGGTGAAATCCGTTGCTGTCCGTTTCAGCAGCAGATGTGCCCGTCATCTGTTCGCCGGGCGCTGCCTCAGGTTCCGGCTCTGCGCTGCCGGCTTTTTTCTTTCCGCCAACCTTGCTGCGGATCCATAAAATTCCTTTCCAGATCAGCCACACCAGTCCGCTCAGCAATGCTGTGCCCAGGATTGCTGAGCCTGTCATCATAAAGCCGCTGCCCAGAATCGCAAAGCCGCTGCCAGCCGCATGAAACATCGAAACAATTCCTGTCCCGATGAAAAACAGTCCACCCAGAAGCAGTGCTGCCAGCACAAGGATCATTCCGATGCCGCAGGCTGCGCTGCAGGCCAGCAGACCGAGCAAGCAGGCACCCAGCGCCATTGCAATGCCGACTGCAGCGGCAAGCAGTCCGATTCCTACCGGAACCACCACCGGCAGGGCACATAATCCGAGAATAACCACCAGCACGATCTGCCAGGGCTTCCAGTTTGATTTTTGCTGTGTTACAGATTGTTTTGTTTTTGTTTCGTTCATTGCTATTCCTCGCTTTCTCTTTCTGAGTACAAGCATACCGACACAACAAAAAAAGCTCCCGCAAAAACTGTGGAAGCTTTTCCAAAACAATTCTTAAATTTTTCTAAATCGCAGTTTAGCGCGTCGTCCCTCTCTCCTCTGTACGAAAACCCATTTTAATTTCTTTTCCCGCAGGATTTCCATTCATCAGCTCCAGCAAAAGCCGCGCCGCCTCCTGTCCGCTGGTCTGGTAAAAAAAGTGCACGCTGGAAAGCTTCGGCGCAACGATCCGTCCGGAAACCGTGTCGCCCACACCGGAAATCGCAACCTGCTGCGGAATCCGGATCTGATGCTCCTGCAGCCAGCCAAGCGCGCCGAGCGCTACGGAATCCGTTGCCCCAAATACTGCATCAATCTCCGGATGCCGCTCCCATAAGCGTCCCATTGCCTCATAGCCGTCCTCAACAGAAAAAGCACTTTCCTCATAAAAGCTGTTGTCCCAGTCTATTCCCTTTTCTTCCAGAACATCCAAAAATCCACGGAAACGTTCTTCCCCGGCTGCATGATCTCGCTTCGTCACACCAAGACACGCCGGATGCTTCGCATCCTTTAACATCATACGCGCGGATTCCTTTGCTGCAAGATAATCATCCTGATAGACGCAGCTGTAACCTTCCAGCTTCTGTCCCAGCACCACGACCGGAACCTGCAGTGCGCGCAGTGCACGTTTGTGCGCCGGTGTAAAAATTGTCCCGATCAGGATAATCCCGTCCACCTGATTTTCGGAAAAGAGCTTTAGATACTCTACTTCCTCGCGTTCCTGGTTTTCCGTGTTCGCCAAAAGCAGCCAGAAGCCCGCCTGCTTTAACTCCTTGCTGATCCCGGAGATCATCCCGCTGATGGATTCAGAATTGATCTTCGGGATGATCACACCGATCTGCTTTGTCTTTTTGGTACGCAGCATCTGTGCCTGCGCAGACGGTTTATAACCGGTCTCCTCGATCACCCTGCGGATCTGCTCCCGCTTTTCTGCACTGACATAGCCATCGTTAAAGTAACGGGAAACGGTGGCCCGGGAGACATTTGCCAACTTTGCAATTTCATTTATGTTCATTTCAAAAAATCCATCCTCAATCTCTGCAGCATTTTTCTTTTGTGAGATTGATCTCAGTATAACATTCCGTCTGAAAATCTGCAAGCAGAATACAGCGCCTTATCCCAACACCTCCCGGTATACGCGCAGCACATTTTCTCCCATGACCTTATCACGCTGTCTGGCGGTAAGCCCTGCCTTTGCAAGCGCATCCTCCAGAACCGGCATTGCGTCTGCGCCCGGGAGCTCTGCATGGGTCCGAATTCCGTCAAAATCGCTGCCCAGTCCCAGGCAGTCCTCTCCGCCGACTTTTATGATATGTGCCGCATGGCGTGCCACGTCTGCAGCTGTGCCCGGATAGTCCTTTTGGGCATTTAAAAAGGACGGACAGAAGTTCAGTCCGGTCACACCGCCTTTTTCTGCCAGCAGGCGGATCATGTCGTCCGTCAAATTGCGCACCGCCGGACCTGTCTCTTATACACATCTCCGAGCCCACGAGACAGGCAGAAATCTCG
>ENA-OYYZ01000733-OYYZ01000733.1-human-gut-metagenome-genome-assembly--contig:-NODE-733-length-16571-cov-4.014289_pt1 | contig 16571 bp, 11 predicted proteins | sample MGYA00243256_ERZ653463 | MGnify/ENA primary metagenome ERZ653463 (study PRJEB26926, sample SAMN06165173) | human gut metagenome | biome: ENVO:00009003; feature: ENVO:2100002; material: ENVO:00002003... | reverse complement strand
GGCAGGCAGAGCCGTACTGGAGCACCTGCTGGCTGTTGGTGATGTCGATCTTCTGGGCGAAGGAGTCCACCATCGCCTGTTCCTCGGGGGTCAGCCTGACCTGCTGCTCGGGCGCGGGAGCCTCAACAGGCTCCGGCTGCTTTTCCTCCGCAGGGGCTTCCACCGGGTCGAGGGTCAGGGTGGGAACAGCGGGTGCGTCTAAGTCAAAATTGAACGTATTATCAGCCATGAGAGATTCCTTCCTTTCCAAATCAGACGTTTAGCCTAAGCCTTGTCCTTTGAGCATATTCTGCAATACCGTCAGATCCGCCGAGAGGTCCATGCTTTCAGCGGCATACAGTGCATCCAGCTGGTTTTCGAATGCAGTGGCGATGGAAGCCGCGTTCCGCTCCACCTCTGCCCGAATCGAAGCGGCATTTTCGCCCCGCACGCCTTGGCGGGCGAGTTTTGCGTACTGCTCCAGTACGTTCACCGCGTCAGGCAGATAGTAGTTCGCAAAGCGGCGTACCTGCTTTGCCTTGGCGGGACTGGCCTCCACCGTCTCCATGATGGAGCGGCCTGCCTTTTCCATCCGGGTCATGGCGGCGGAAAGTTCCGGGTCGGGCAGGGCCTCGTTCAACGCGTGGAGGGCGTCCAGCTTCTGCTGGATGTCGGCCAGCATCTCGTCCACATAGGAGCCCTGCCCCACGCCCAGCGTATAGTCGCTCAGGCTGACGGTCATACCGCGTTTGCCGGCCTCGGTCATGAACCACCCGAAAAGCTCCCACCACGCCGGAGTGAAAAGGTCGGGCTTCGAACGAAATGTCCTGCCGTAGGTGATGCCGCCCGTATCGGTGTGGCAATAGTTGATCTGCAGGCTGCTGATCCGTTTCCGTGCCAGCATGTCGAGCTGCCAGGCGAGATGTTCGCGCGTGAGCGTGTCGCCGATCCACCAATAGAAGGGCACCTCGCCGTAACCTGCCGGCGGGGTTCGGAACCCCCTTTCGAGGTCTATATTCCCCGAACGGTCGGGATAGCCCGGTGGCAGCGGGCGCGGCGGTTGTGCAAAGGTCATGGCGGCGGCGAGCGCCAGGAGAGGGATCAGGATCCGTTTCATATTCTTTTCGGGTTGAAGTCGGTTGTCAACAGCCCCGGACGGGCCTTTTCCACAAAAATACAAAATTAACAACACAAATAAACAAGACCGGCACAATAAAAACACACACACTCCGTTTTATACTTGTAATAATAATTGTTTTTCAGAGAGATAATACACTGGAAAAATCTACATCCGGTTTCGGCAGGGTATCGGTACGGCTTTCAGCCATCGTATCAAAAATAAAACATTCCGAATCATAATTGTATAACGGCAACTGACGCCCGGCACCGGCCGGCAACAGGCAACTAATCCCGGCGCAGTCGGTATATCCCGCACAAGAAGCCGTCCGGTACAGAGCCGCCCGGCACCGCAGGCAGCCCCGGTAACCAAAGCCGGCGAACCCCGCCCCCGCAAGAGCTCTTTCCGGCACCGGCCACAGGGAGCCTATCCTGCCTCCGTATACCCTTTCCATAGTACCGGAACTATCCTTCCGGGGGAGCATCTTCTCCCTGCGAAAAAGGCCGGAAACCCGTTCAGAACACATCCAAGCCCGTTTCCAGCATCGCACACCGAGAATTTCAGCCGCACAATCCACTCAGGGACAATGCAATAAATACCGCTCAACAAGTTAACATAATATTTAACAATAACATGCCGTTAGATAGGCGAAGAATCAAAAGTTAGACTATTAAATTTCATGACGACGCAACATGCAAGTAAAAATTTCGAAGACGCTCGAGGGCATCATTGCCCGCGCGGCGTTTAATACGACCAAAGCAGGAATCGACCACTCGCTGAAGGATTTTCTCATGCTGGAGATGCTCCGCGAAGAAGGGTCGCTTGCCTACCAGCTTTTATCCTCCCGTCTGAAGGACTGGGAGCTCTACCAGGTACGCCTGCGCATCGAACGCGAGGTACTCGGGGCAGGGCGGCGCGAAAACACGGGCGCCGAAGAGTTTTACCGCGCCTTTACCGACGAACTGTGCGCCGTATCGGGCGCCGTGCGGAGCGTCTCTACGGCCCACGCACTGCGGGCCATCGTCGGCGACCGCTCGACCGCGACATCGCGCGTACTCGAAATGTACGGCATCACGGGTGAAGTCGTATCCGAAGACATCAAGAAATTCGCCGCCGGCGACGATTTCCGCACGGAGATACAGGTACACATGCTCGATTTCAGCGAGGAAAACAAACCCGAAGAGAAAAACACATCGCACGTGCTCGACAAGTTCGGCGTAAATCTCACGCAGATGGCCCGAGAGGGTAAAATCGACCCCGTCGTGGGGCGCGAGCAGGAGATCGAGCGCGTAGTCCAGATACTCTCGCGCCGCAAGAAGAACAACCCGATCCTCATCGGCGAGGCGGGCGTGGGCAAGAGCGCCATCATCGAAGGGCTGGCTCTGCGCATTGCACGCGGCGAGGTGCCCTACACCATCGCCGACAAGACGCTCTTCTCGCTCGACGTCTCGTCGCTGGTGGCCGGCACGAAATTCCGCGGCGAATTCGAGGAGCGCATGCAGCAACTGCTCGACGAACTGCGCAAGGCCAAGGACACGATCATATTCATCGACGAGATACACACCATCGTGGGTGCCGGTTCGACACAGGGCAGCCTCGACACGGCCAACATCCTCAAACCGGCACTCGCACGGGGCGAACTGCAGACCATCGGCGCCACGACGCTCGACGAATACCGCGAGAACATCGAAAGCGACTCGGCGCTCGAGCGCCGGTTCCAGAAGGTCGTCGTCGAGCCCACGACGCCCGAGCAGACGCTCCAGATCCTGCGCAACATCGCCTCCCACTACGAGCAGCACCACAAGGTACGCTATACGGAAGAGGCGCTGCAAGCCTGCGTGGAACTCACCGGGCGCTACATCACCGACCGCTTCTTCCCGGACAAGGCGATCGATGTGCTGGACGAGGCGGGCTCGCGCATACACCTGCAATCGGCGCGCGAACCGGCCGAGCTGCGCGAAATGGAGACGGCGCTCACCGACGCGCAGCGCGAACGCCGCGAAGCGGTCGAAGCGCTGGTCTACGAAAAAGCCGCCTCGGCGCGGATGCGCGAAATCGCGCTCCGCTCCAAACTGGGCGAAACCCGTGCCGAATGGCAGCGGTCGCTGGAGACCAACCCCGTAGAGGTCACTGCGGAACACATCCAGCAGGTCATCACCTCGATCACGGGTATTCCCGCCGAACGGATATCGGGCGGCGAGATGACGCGCCTGCAGATGCTCTACGACCACCTCGCACGCCGCGTGGTGGGACAGCAGGAGGCCGTGGAGAAGATCGCCCGCACGATCCGCCGCTCGCGCGCCGGACTCAAGGACGAAAACCGTCCGATCGGCGTCTTCCTCTTCGTGGGTCCCACGGGCGTGGGCAAGACCCTGCTGGCCAAGGAGGTCTCGAAGTGGCTGTTCGACGAGCACCGGGGGCTGATCCGCATCGACATGAGCGAATACGGCGAGAAGCACAACGTCGCACGTCTGATCGGCTCCCCTCCGGGATACGTCGGTTACGGCGAGGGCGGCCAGCTCACCGAAGCGGTCCGCCGCCAGCCCTACTCCGTGGTGCTGTTCGACGAGATCGAGAAGGCGCACCCCGAAGTCTTCAACTCCATGCTGCAGATCTTCGACGAGGGACACCTCACCGACGGTTCGGGCCGCAAGGTGGACTTCCGCAACACGATCATCATCATGACCTCGAACGTCGGGTCGCGCAACGTGGTCCAGAAATCGGTGCAGGTAGGTTACAGCACCGTCTCGAAGAGCGCCACGGCGGTCACCGCCCCCCAGTGCGAGTACCGCAAGGCCCTCGAACAGACCTTTGCGCCGGAGTTCCTCAACCGCATCGACGACATCGTGCTGTTCCGCACGCTGGAGATCTCCGACGTGGAGCGGATCATCGAGCTGGAGCTGCAGGGACTCTTCGAGCGCACGCGCCGGCTGGGCTACAAGGTGAAGATCACCGACGGAGCCAAACGCCGTCTGGCAGCCATGGGCTACGAATCGCGCTACGGCGTACGTTCGCTCAAGCGCACGCTGATGGACAACGTCGAGGAACCGCTTTCGACGCTGATCATCGACGGCAAACTCCACGAAGGCGACACGGTCGTCGTCGAGTCGGACAAATCGCACGGCGTAAAGCTGCGGGTGGCATGACTCCCGGACGGTTCAGACCCGTCCCGTTAAAAGAGACCGGCTTGCAACCGGTCTCTGTTTTTATGTTTGCTATTTTTTAAATGATAATTCCCCGAAAGATTTTTTTTCATAAATTTGTCCGAATTTAATATTGTTTCACGACACCGACATGCGTCAGATTCTCCTGAAAGCCCTTGCGTCAGGGCTAATTATGTCCTTGTTTCCGTACGCTGCAATATCGGCGCCCCCCAAGCCGGCACATGCCGACAGTTTGCTTACGCTCTTACCGAAAACACCCGATGCCGCCGGCCGGGAACGTATATACGTCCAACTTGCCGACCTGAGCGGCGACAGCCTCGAACTGGCCGCACCCCATTGGGAAGCGGCACTCGCCGAAGCGCACAAGGCCGGGGATACCTACGGATGCAAAGATGCGCTGGACTTTCTGGTTCGCAAATTCGCCGACCGCGACACCCGGCGGGCCGAGAAATACATCGCCCTCGCAGACAGCATTCTCCCGGGTTCCCGTTACGCCCTGTTCCGTTCATCGCTTTACGCCTACTACCTCTGGAAACAGATGAACGACAACAATTCGATCGAAACGGTAACGCGTGCGCTGGAAGAACTCAAAGGCAAAAACTACGATCGGCTCACGCCCGAGGAGCGCATCGAATGGGAACTCCTGACAGGCCTGGCCATCGACTTTTCGTCGGTCACAACCGAAGCCTACGACAACATCGCCAAGGCGATCCCCTATGTGGAGCGAGCGCTGGAAAACCTCAGGAAATACCCGCTCGAAGAGCGTCTCCACCTGGAAAAGATTTGCCACGACGAACTTTCCGATCTCTATATGCTCTGCAAGGACAAGCGCGCCGAAGAGCAGATCGGGCAATGTATCGACCTGCACCGCAAATGGCTGGCGATGGACGACCGCTTCGAACGGCCCCACCGCGACACGACGGGCTACATGATGCGCGCCTATGCCAAAATGGTATACCTGCGCGACCTGATCTCCCGAGATAAGCTGAACGAGTATTACCAAAAATGCATCGGGCTGGCCCGCGCCAGAGGCGACATGGCGGAAATATACAGCACCAGCGCCCGGTATTATCAGTGTACGGGGGATTACGAACGGGCCGTGGCTTACATCGACTCGACCATAACCGTCTACAAAAGCAAAGGCATAAAAGCGGACTTAGCCCCTATCTATGCCACCCAATCCTATCTGTACGAAGAAATGGGCGATTATAAAAACGCCCTCAAAGCGGTGCGGACAACCAATAACATCCGCTTCAACGAGCGGGTAGAAGAGGCGCAGAGCAGTCTTGCCGAAATGCAGACCTTGTTCGAGGTGGGCAGGCTGGAATTCGAAAAGTCCCGGCTGACCGGCCGCATACGATTCATCGCCCTGCTTGCGGGCGGCATTCTGGTGCTGCTGCTCGTCGGCTGGAGCGTCTACCAGTACGTCATGGTTCGGCAGCTGAAGCAGATAAGGCGGCAACTGACCGATGCCAACGAAGAGATAACCCGCCAAAGCCGCCGCGCCATGGAGAGCGAAAAGATGAAAACGGCCTTCATCAACTCGATGTGTCACGAAATCCGCACGCCGCTCAACGCCATCAACGGGTTTTCGGATCTACTGCTCGAAGGCGACCACGACCACGATACCCGGCGCGAATTCCGCGAACAGATATGGGCGAGCACGACCGCGCTGACCACCCTGCTGGAAAACATGCTCGAATTGTCGAGCCTGGTCAGCTCCGAAGAGCCCTTGCCGCTCGCCGAAACCGATCTCGGCCTGCTGTGCGCCGAACGGCTGCAAATCCAGCGCGAACTTTCCCAAAACCCGTCGGTAGAGTACGTCCTCAAGGGGGGGGGTCGCGGCACTTGCGTCATCCCGACCAATGAAACCTACATGACGCGCGTGATCGACAACCTGTTGCAGAACGCCGCCAAATTCACTGCTGCGGGTTCCGTCACGGTCTGCTGCGACAAGGACGACCGCACCCGCAAACTCCGCATCCGCGTAACCGACACCGGCATAGGCATCGCCCCGGACAAGCAGGAATGGGTATTCGACCGTTTCACCAAGGTAGATTCGTTCAAACCCGGGTCGGGCATCGGCCTGTACCTCTGCCGCCTGATCGTCACCCGGCTCGGGGGCGCAATCCGCGTATGCCCCGACTACCGCGCGGGCTGCTGCATCGAAATCACGCTCCCGTACTGACCTCCGGCATGGAATCCGCCCAGAAACGGGCGGATTTTTCATCCCGGGACAGCCCGAGGATTGCAATCCGGACATAAATGGCTATCTTTGCACCCTAATCCGGAAAACCGATGTACAGTTTCTCGAAATACAAAGACCAGTACAAATCCAACCTGCGGCTGGCCCTGCCCGTCGTACTGACGCAGCTGGGCCAGATTCTCACGCAGGTAGCCGACAACCTGATGGTCGGCCGCTACGGCGGCGACGACCCCGTGCCGCTGGCCGCCGTATCGTTCGGCGGGGCGGTGTTCTTCATCCTTTTCATCGCCGCCATCGGCATCGCGCTGGGCATGACGCCCCTCGTGGGCGAACTCTACGCGCAGGGCGACCGCGAGAAGTCGGCCGGGCTGCTGCAAAACGGCATCCTGTTCTACACGCTGCTCGGGTTCGCGATGGCCGCCGTACAATATGCGGTCATCCCGCTCATGTACGACCTCGGCCAGCCGGTCGAGGTCGTCGACATGGCCATCCCCTACTACAAGATGCTGGTATTCAGCATGCCGTTCGTCATGCTCTTCTTCGCATTCAAGCAATTTCTCGAAGGCGTGGGCAACACCAAGGTCGAGATGGTCGTGACGATCATCGCCAACATGGCCAACATCGGCTTCAACGCGGTGTTCATCTACGGCCGCTTCGGGCTCCCCGAAATGGGTGCCGAGGGTGCCGGGCTGGGTACGCTGCTCTCGCGCATCATCGCCCCGATCCTGATGATCGGCTACTTCTACAACCGCCACAAATACCGCGGCTACCTCGACGGGTTCTCGCCCCGCAACTATTCGTGGGCCACGGTGAAGAACCTGCTGCACATGGGGCTTCCGATCTCGATGCAGATGTTCCTCGAAGCCTCGGCGTTCGTCGGCACTGGCATCATGATGGGCTGGTTCGGCAAGGAGACCATGAGCGCCAACCAGATCGCCGTTACGATCGGCAACTGCGCCTTCATGATCGTCATGTCGATCGGTGCGGCCACCACCATCCGCGTGTCGCACTGCTACGGTGCCCGCAACATCGGGGAGCTGTCGCTGGCGGCCAAGGCGTCGTACCACCTGGTGCTCGCCTGGAACGCTTTTGCAGCGCTGGTCTTCATCACCATGCGCAACATCATCCCGACGTTCTTCTCGACCAACCCCGAGGTGATCGCCATCGCTTCGCAACTGCTGGTCTTCGCGGCGCTCTACCAGCTTTCGGACGGCATCCAGAATGTCTCGGTAGGCATCCTGCGCGGCATACAGGACGTGAAGATCATCATGCCGATCGCCTTCGTATCCTACTGGCTGCTGAACCTGCCGGTGGGTTACCTGTTCGGCTTCACGCTCGGCATGGGCCCGACGGGGCTTTTCCTCGGCTTCTCGTTCGGCTTGTCGGCCGCGGCCGTGATGATGATCGTCCGCATCCGGCGCAGCGTCCGCAAGCTCCGCCTGGGCAATTGAGGCAACGATTTAGGCAGAGTGGCCGCCGGATAAAAAAAAATTTCGTATCTTTACGCAAATTATGCCCACAAATGGACACCGAAAAACAATATACGAAAAAGTGTAAACCCGAAGTAGGCCGCGGATGCAGTTTCTGCGATTGCGGTGCAGAGTGCGAGGCGAAGCTCTGCGACGGGTGTTTCAAGCTTCACGAAACGGCGTGGCTCGAGGAGTACCCCGAGAATATCCCAACCGACATCGTGGAGGTGCGGTTCAAGAACACGCGCCGCTCGTTCTACCAGAACGCCAACAACCTGCAGCTCAAGCGGGGCGACATCGTGGCGGTCGAGGCATCGCCCGGACACGACATCGGCGTCGTTTCGCTCACGGGCGACCTGGTAGCACGCCAGATGCGCCGCACGGGATTCAACCCCTACAACGGCGAGTTCAAGAAAGTTTACCGCAAGGCCAAGCCCTACGACATCGAGAAATGGCAGGAGGCCATCGCCCTCGAACATGAAACGATGATCGCATCGCGCCAGATCGCCGCCGACATGGGACTCAACATGAAGATCGGCGACGTGGAATACCAGGGGGACAAGATAAAGGCTATTTTCTACTATATCGCCGACGAGCGTGTCGATTTTCGCGAACTGATCAAGGTCTTCGCCGAGCGGTTCCACATCCGCATCGAAATGAAGCAGATCGGCGCACGCCAGGAAGCCGGGCGCATCGGCGGGCTGGGCGCCTGCGGGCGCGAATTGTGCTGCGCGTCGTGGATGTCGAGCTTCTCGAGCGTCACGACGGGTGCCGCCCGTGCACAGGAGATTTCGCTCAATCCCCAGAAACTGGCCGGGCAGTGCTCGAAGCTCAAATGCTGCATGATGTACGAATACGACACCTATGTCGACGCCCGCAAGGAGTTCCCGCGCCTGCGTGAGCCGTTGCAGGCCATCGACGGCGAATATTTCCTCGTCAAAAGCGACATTCTCGCCGGTACGATGACCTTCTCGTCAAGCAAGGACGCGATGGTCAATGTCACCACGCTGCCCGTGTCGCGCGTGCGCGAAATCATGGCGCTGAACCGTGCGGGCAAGAAGGTCGACCAGCTGCAGCACGCCGACGACATCCGCCCGATAGCCGAGGAGCCGACCTACCGCTCCGAAGAGGACAGCATCACCCGTTTCGACTCGGCCAAACGGCGCAACAAGCGCGGCCGCAACCGGGGCAAACAGAACGGGCAGGAGGGGCAGAACGGGCAGCCTTCCCAGGAAACAGGACAGGAGCGCCGCCAGGCTCAGCCGGGGCAGCAGCCCCAGCAGGAGCGTCCCGAACGCCGCCAGCGACGCAACGACCGTTCCCGCAACGGGGAGGGCCGCAACGGCGGTGACCGCCGCAACGGGAACCGCAATGAGGCAGCTCCCCGCAACAATGGCAACGGCAACAACGGAGGCAACAACGGCGCAGAGGGCAATACAAACGGCGGGGAACGCCGCGAAGGTGGCAACAGGCGCAACAACCGCAACCGCCGCCGTCCGGGAGGCGAACGCCGCGAAGGGGGCAGCGACAACGGCAGCGGAAGCAACGGGGGTTCAAACGAATAGACGGTGATACGGGCACGTGACATAGCGGCACGTCGCGCAGCAGCCGGAACGCTTCGGCAGACGGCCGGCATTCCGGGTAGCACTGCCACGCAGGCCGGCGCAATGCAGCCCTGTACGACACAACCCGGCACAACGTGGTTCCATACGCCGAGGTCGGGCAGGGCAGCGTCCGGCACAACCGCATACCGGGATCGGACGGGCAGCGCATTCCGGAAAGTCCGTCGGGCAGTACTCCTTTCCACCGCGGCCTTTGCCGCAGGCTGCGTGTCACCCCACGGAGCCGCGGTGACCGATGTGAATGCCTTGGGCTGGGAGGCCCCCGCCACCATCGTCGTCACGAACACGGACACGACGACGCTGCGTGACATGGATTTGTTCCTGCGCTACGACGACCGCATGGATGAAGACACGCTGACGGTACGCATAGCAGTCGTCACACCCGACTCGCTCCGGCACGAAGAGGCTTTCCGGCTCGTACTCCCGGCCGCGCACACTCCGGCCGCCCTGTCGCGCGAGGCCGACCTCCCCTATCGCCGCCGCATCCGCTTCGCCCGCACGGGCGACTACTGCATAACCGTCACACCCGGCCGCCCGGTGAAGGGCATCGAGGCCGTCGGCATAAATATCGTAAAAAGCGAATAAGAGACAACAATGGGCAAGGACAAGCTCCGCAAGTTCCGCGAGAACCTGACTTTCGACTGTTTCATACAACCCGAATTCGACGAGGTATTCCGTTGCGACCACCCGCTCAAAGGGCATTGGCGCAGCGACTTTTTCCATAACGACAACCCGATCGTACTCGAATTGGGCTGCGGCAAGGGCGAATATACCGTAGCGCTGGCCGAGCGCGACCCGTCGCGCAATTTCATCGGCATCGACATCAAGGGCGCACGCATGTGGCGGGGCGCCAAAACCGCCACCGACCGCAGGATGCCCAACGTGGGGTTCCTGCGCACGCGCATCGAGTTTATCAACGGCCTGTTCGCCGAGGGCGAGGTCGACGAGATATGGATCACCTTCCCCGACCCGCAACTCAAGAGCCGCCGGGCGAAGAAACGCCTCACCTCGCCGCTTTTCCTCGGATATTACGCCCGCATACTGTCCCCCGACGGATGGATCAACCTCAAGACCGATTCGAAACATCTGTTCGGCTATACGAACGAGGTGGTGCGCCGCTACGGGCTGCCATGCGAAGTCTCGAACGCCGACATCTACGGCACGGGCTACGCCGACGAGGTGCTGTCGGTTAAGACCGCCTACGAGAAACGATTCCTCGAAATGGGGCTTCCGATCACCTACACCCGTTTTTCGCTCGCCGGGCGCCACGAATTCCCGTGGTTCGACTGGGAAGAGGACGAGAAGGCGGAGAAGGACAACGAAGAGGCACGGCTGGGCTGACTCCCTGAAGGAGCATTCCGCCACCGCCGGCAGCCTCCCCCGTCCGGCAATCCGGCGGTTCGTTTGCGCCTGCGCACCCGGTTTTCCGGCAACAAACCTGCCCCGGCAGCCGGCCTTCGCGCCACAATGCAGACAGGGGACTCCCCGGAAATTCCCAAACAAGGTTACATCGCATATCGCATGTTAATATAGGTATTCTGCTTTTTGGGCGCTATCTACTAATTTTTTAGAAGAAATATTTGTTGATCTAAAAAATTAGTAGTAAACTTGTGTCGAGTTTAAATCATAATGCTCATGGAAAAGCGCATGTATATCGCCCTGATTTTTGTCGCAGCCTTCTTGTGCTCATACGCACAGCAAAGCGACAAGAGCACCTACCTCGCGCACATCCGCCAAGCCGACTCGCTCTACATGGCCGGCGACCCCGCCGGCGCGAGCCGGGCATTCGAAGCAGCCTTCTATCAGACAGAACACATACAACCCTATCATTTATACAATGCAGCTTGCGCTGCGGCTAAAGCCGGAGACAACGGGCTGGCTTTCGACCGGTTATTCAAACGCATAGCCCTTGAAAAGGAATGGTATTCCGATCGCATCGAAACCGACGGAGATCTACAACCGCTGCATGCCGACACACGTTGGCAGCTACTCCTCGACACGCTCACAGCGCGGCAACACCGCGCTGAACGCGACTTCGACATACCGTTGCGCAGGAAATTGCAGCAGATCGCCGCGAGCGACCAGCAGGTACGCACGGCCTATATCCGGGCCATAGAATCGGGTGCAAACGGCATCGTGACGGACTCGCTGATCGCAGAGATGCAGCGCACGGACAGTTTGAACCTGCGGGAAATCTCGTCTATTCTCGACAGTCGGGGCTGGGTAGGTAAAACGAAGGTCGGCGACGCATGCACGGCATTCTTCCTTGTCATCCAGCATTCCGATCCGGCAATACAGGAGCGTTACCTGCCCCTGCTGAGGCAGGGAGCGGTGCTGGGGGACATCCAGCCTTTGCAGGTCGCCATGCTCGAGGATCGCATAGCCGTCAGCAAAGGAGAACCGCAGCGTTACGGATCACAGGTGCTCCGGCATGGCGACGGCAGTTATTACATAGCCCCGTTGCTCGACGCGGAACGCGTGGACGAGTGGCGCAGAGAGGTCGGCATGGGGCCTGTCGCGGAATACCTCAAACGTTGGGGTATCCAATGGCCGGCGCCGGAGGGCTGCAACCGCGCTGGAAACTGAATGACATCGAAAACGAACTAAAAACCACTACCATGGAGAATAAACAACCGGAACTCACACGCGGCGAAGAGGAGATCATGCAGATACTCTGGAGGCTGGGCGATGCGGTGGTCAACGAGATCATCGCCCAGACAAAAGAACCCCGCCCGAAATACACCACAGTCGCGACCTTCCTCAAAATCCTCGAAAACAAAGGTTTCGTCAACCACACGCCCGAGGGCAAAAGCCACCGCTACTATCCGGCCGTAAGCCGCGAAGAGTACGCACGCGGGGTCATGTCGTCGGTACTGTCGTCCTATTTCGACGGCTCGCTGGCACAGATGGTTTCGTTCTTCTCGCGCCATGAGGACATCTCGGTCACGGAGATGGAGGAGATTCTCCAAATCATGCAGAACGCCCGCAAATAATCGCCCGCTCCGCCCCAAGCCCTTACGACCATGAAAACGCTGGCCATATATGCCCTCGAAGTCCTCGCATGCAGCGGCGTGCTGTTAGCGGCCTACACCATCCTGCTCGACCGCAGGGTGAAATTCCGTTGGTGCCGCCTGTACCTGCTTGCCTCGACGGCCGCAGCCGCACTGATCCCCCTGCTACGCATCCCCGTATGGCCGGGGCAGGTCATCGTGGCGACCCCGACCGTAACTGCGCCCGACCTCGCTGACTGGACGGCCGAAGTGCTGCCCGACGCCGAGGCGCACGCCATCACGCCCGGGCATCTGTGCCTGGGGCTTTACCTGGCGGGCGCAGCCCTGATCCTCGGCATCATGTTGTGGCAGGTATTCCGTATCCGGCGCCTGCGGCGCGGCGCGGAGGTCACCCGCACGGGCAAATACAAGATCGTGCGCACGCGGCAGGAGATCGCTTCGTTCTCGTTTTTCCGCACAATCTACATATGGGCCGCAACACCCGCCGCGGAGATGGGGGCGATCCTGGCCCATGAATCGAGCCACATAGCCCACCGCCACTCCCTCGAGCGGATCGTCATGGAAACCATGAAAGCCGCCCTGTGGTGGAACCCCTTCGTATGGATCGCCGCACGGCGGCTGACCGAGGCCGAGGAGTTCGAGGCCGACAGCGACGTACTCACGAGCGGCTACGACAGGGCCGAATACATGCAAACGATCTTCAAGCAGCTTTTCGGTTATAGTCCGGAAATAGCCAACGGGCTGCGTAACTCACTTACTAAAAAACGCTTTAAAATGATGACTACGCAGACAAAAAGCAGGCACAGCCTGCTCCGGCTGGCAGGTACACTGCCAGCCCTGATCGGGCTCCTGTGCGCATTCTCTTTCACTACGCGCGCCGCAGTGATCGTCGCCCCGGCAACCGGCACCGGTATCGAAACCGCTCCCGGGCAGGAAACACAGAATGCCGGAGATGAAAAAAAAGACAAGACACGCAGCGTGTCGATAGAGGTTCGGAGCAAGGACAAAGGAGTGCTCTCCGGGGCCATCGTACAGGTCATAGGCACGACGCAGGGCACCGTGACCGATACGGACGGGCATGCCGAGATCGCCGTCCCGGGCGGCAGCAAACTCATGATAAGCTATCCCGGCTACGAACCGGCGACGGTCGATACGAAGCGGCATAGCCAAAAGGAGGCCACCGTCGTCGTCTTGCAGCGAACTGAAAACAAGGCCGCAACAAGTTCGTCGGACGAAGGAGCGGCAACCACCGAAAAACAGGTCGCCGTAACGGTACTTAAGGACGGCGAACCCCTGCCCGGAGCAGTGATAACGATAAAGGATACGCAAAAGGGCGTTGTCACCGATAAATCGGGACATGCGGAAATCTACGCTCCGCAGGGATCAATACTCACAGTCACCTACGTCGGTTGCAAACCCTACCTGCTGGAGGTCGGAGAGGCAGCCCGTCAGTTTGCCGGGATCCCGCTGGAATCCGAAACCCCGGGGACACCGGTGCTTTCGGCCGAGATCGGCAAACCGCTCTGGGTGGTCGACGGGATCGAGGTGGCCCCCGATTTCATAAACAAGCTCGATCCGAACCGCATCGAAAACATAACGGTACTCAAAGACCAATCCGCCGTAGCGACCTACGGGCAGGAAGCCCGCAACGGCGTGGTAATCATAACGACCAAAGGTGATACGGCCCTGCCCGCCAGACCGGAGAACGCCCGCCAGGAGCATGGAAAAGCCACAACACAGGCTGAGGCACACGACGAAGCGATCCGCGAAACCGGGGAAACGGAGGACGACCAGCCGTTCCTGATCGCCGAGACCATGCCCTTGTTCCCGATGCAAGAGGGCGGCAACCCGGGATACGGTGACCTCAACACTTTTCGCGCATGGGTGCAGAAAAACATAAAATACCCCGCCGAGGCATTCAGGAACGGGGAACAGGGGCGTGTCGTACTGTCGTTCGTCGTCGAAAAGGACGGCTCGGTAAGCAATATCCAGATACTTCAGACGCCGGGCAAGGCATTCTCGGAAGAGACGCGGCGCGTCGTCGCAGCTTCGCCCAAATGGAAACCGGGCGAACAGCGCGGCGAAAAGGTGCGTGTGAGATATACGCTGCCCGTTGATTTCAGAATAACTGCTACGGCACAGGACACTAAGACCAGTGAAAACAAAGGTTCCGGGGAAGAGCCGTTCCTGGTGGTGGATACCCCGCCGCAATTCAACGGCGGCGACATCGGCGAGTTTCGCCGGTGGGTACAAATGAACGTGAAATACCCGGCGGAAGCCCTCGGCAAAAACATTTACGGGAAAGTCCTGGTCACGTTCGTCATCGAGAAGGACGGCTCGGTGGGCAATGCCGAAATATTCAAATCGCCCGATAAATCCCTTGCGGACGAGGTACTGCGCGTCATCGGCAAATCCCCGAAATGGACGCCCGGCAAACAGCGCGGAGAGGCCGTACGCGTAAAATTCGGCATGCCGGTAGACTTCGCTGTCCAGACATCCGAAGGCATCCTCCACGACAAGGACACCGCACAGCGGGAAGGGGACATGGAAGAGATTTTAGTAGTCGGCTATGGCACCCAAAAAAAGTAGGCTTTCCGAAGCATCGCACCAACCATAAGCAGCAAACGGCGTCCACCCCGAGTTCAGTGGACGCCGTTTGTATTTAATACGGGGCGGAACCGGAGCCGTTTGCCGCCGGGCGGCGCAGCAATTCTCCGAAACAGCATCACCCGTGCAGGCAGGGCGTAATTCCCGGCCCCCGTTCACCGGACAATGGCATGACCTTCCGGTGGGGCCGCACCGGACGCGCTGCACAAAAATGGCTACTCCTTCCCGAGGAGCGCCATGACCCGCCGGGCGAGTTGCGTGTTGTCCATTATTCCAGCAATATGCCCCGCACCCGTACCATAAAGGTAAACGGGGACGTAGGTCGCCGTGTGGCTTTTGGATCCGAAAACATATCGGATACCGCTCTCGGAGCGGGTAAAATCACCGTCGCAGCTCGGGATGGCGAGCCCCCCGGTTTCATGGTCGGCCGTCACTACGACCAGCGTCCCCGGCGTGCGGTCGGCAAAGTCCATCGCCGCAGCCACGGCACGCTCGAAATCGCGCATTTCGGCCAGTATCTTCTCCGCATCGTTACCATGCGACGCACCGTCGATTAGCGAGCCCTCGACCATCAGCACAAAGCCGCGGCCGACGGAATCGGCATTATGGGCGAGTATTTCCAGTGCCTTCTGCGTGGCGCAGCGCAGGTAATCTTCGCGCCGGATCGTCTTCGGGATATTTTCATCGGTCACGGCACACAGCAACCGTCCCGCACGAACCGGCTCCGCCTCTTCGAGCGAACCGACGACCGCATAGCCGCGGCGGCCGAACGCATCACGATACGAACCGCCCTCGGAGGACTCCTTTTCGAGCCGCCTGCCGGCACCTATGAGCACGTCGATATTGCTCGCCAGCAGGTCGCGCGTAATGGCCTTTTCGTCGCCCCGATCCGGAACATGCGCGTAAAACGCAGCAGGGGTGGCATGCTGGAGATGGCATTTCACGGCAATCCCCGCAGGCATCCCTTCGGCCACCGCCCATTCGATGAGCGACTGCAGACGCCCGCCCCGGGGATCCAGCCCCAACGTACCGTTATTCGTCTTGCTCCCACATGCCAGCGCCGTCCCCGCAGCCGCGGAATCCGTCACCCGGTTGTTGGCCGAATAGGTCGAGATCAGGGCAATACCCTGTGCCCGGTCGAAAGCCGTCGGGGCATAGCCGCCTTCGACGGCGAGCATCGAAACATGCGCCAGGCCCATGCCGTCGCCGATCATATAAATCACATTGCGAACACTGTCGACGGGTTCCGCAGCCGCTGCGCGGCCTGCACCGAACAGGCACAACGCCAGAAACAAAAATGCTTTCTTCATATCCTTGTGCAAAGATAACAGGAATCTGCCAACTTTTTACTACATTTACACCACTTTAACCACCTTGCAACATGGATGTAAAGATC
>ENA-OYYZ01000718-OYYZ01000718.1-human-gut-metagenome-genome-assembly--contig:-NODE-718-length-16851-cov-3.658847_pt1 | contig 16851 bp, 13 predicted proteins | sample MGYA00243256_ERZ653463 | MGnify/ENA primary metagenome ERZ653463 (study PRJEB26926, sample SAMN06165173) | human gut metagenome | biome: ENVO:00009003; feature: ENVO:2100002; material: ENVO:00002003... | reverse complement strand
GATCTACACGCGTAAGATCGTCGGCAGCGTCAGATGTGTATAAGAGACAGACACCGGACGCATCACATCATCGTTTTCGTACTGCACGGAATCAGTCTGGATCGAAATTTTTGCGCAGTATTCTTTAAAAGCTTTAGGCAGATGTTCGCTCCACAGCACCGTCATGTTGGGTTCCGGCGCCGTGCCTAAGTTAATCAGCGTGTGCAGATACCGGAAGCTGTTCTTCGTCACCAGGGGTTTCCCGTTAATGCCTACACCGCCAATGGACTCGGTTACCCAGGTGGGATCACCGCCGAACAGCTCATTATAGTCGGGAGTACGCAGGTGACGGATCAGACGCAGCTTGATGATGAACTGGTCAATCAATTCCTGGGCTTCTTCTTCGGTGATCACCCCATTGACCAGATCGCGCTGGATATAAATATCCAGGAAGGTAGACGTACGGCCCAGGGACGTGGCCGCGCCGTTATTTTCTTTCGTACCGGCCAGATACGCCATATAGACAGCCTGTACCGCGTCATGGGCCGAAACCGCCGGTTTCGTAATATCCACACCGTACGAAGCCGCCATGGTGGCAATGTCGCGCAGGGCGCGAATCTGCATGCTCACTTCTTCGCGCAGGCGGATACGTTCTTCATCCATGGGCCCATCCAGTTTTTCAAGGTCCAGCTTTTTCTGTTCAATCAGAAAATCGGTACCGTACAGAGCTACCCGGCGGTAATCGCCAATAATGCGGCCGCGGCCGTATGCATCCGGCAACCCGGTAAGCAACCCGGCATGACGGGCCTTTCGTACCCGCGCGGGATATGCATCAAAGACCCCGTCGTTGTGAGTCTTGCGGTATTCGGAAAAATGACGGCGAATTTCAGGGTCCAGTTCATAACCGTACGCCTTCAGGCTCTGTTCCGCCATACGCATGCCACCATACAGGTTCACCATACGCTTTAACGGGGCATCGGTCTGCAGCCCGACAATGACTTCATTTTCCTGATCGATATAGCCGGGCTCAAAGTTGCAGATACCCGAAACCCGATGGGTTTCCACATCCAGTACCCCGCCGTTTTTCAGTTCCTGCTGGAGCAAGTCGCTGCACTTGTCCCATACCTTGCGCGTTTTTTCCGTGGGACCTTTCAGAAAACTATCGTCCCCTTCATACAGGGTATAGTTTTTCTGAATGAAGTTGCGCACATCTACTTCTTCCTGCCAGATTCCAGGGCGGAACCCAGCCCAAGCCGTTTTACTTTCCATACCGAAAATAACCTCCTTGTCGTTATGTTTATACATCAAAATATGTTTTTTGCAATTTTTCTACTTGTTTACGGTCCATGGCGGGCGTTCCCTCCAGCGGGTACGGAATCCCCATGGTGCGATATTTATTCTCGCCCAGTTTGTGGTACGGCAACAGCTCGACTTTGGTCACATTAGGCACAACATCACGAATATACGCTTGCAACGCCTTCATGTGCTCGTCACTGTCCGTTAATCCCGGCACCACCACATGACGCACCCACACAGGCGTCTGTGTACGGCGTACCGCCTGCAAAAAGCGGGTCGTTTCGTCCCAGCTCTGTCCCGTAAGGGCGAGGTACTTCTCTTCGGTGACCTGTTTAACGTCATACAAGATGAGATCGGTATACCGCAAAATCTCGTCGTAGTCTCCCAGACCACAGCCCGCCGTATCCAGGCACGTGTGAATGCCTTCCTTCCGGCAAAGCTTCAGGCAGGCCAGCAAAAAGTCGGGTTGCATCAGCGGTTCCCCGCCGGAAAACGTCACCCCGCCGCCACTGCGGGCAAAATAAGCCCGAAACCGTTCGATTTTTTGCAACAGCTCGCTTGGCGTCATGGATGTGCCGCCCTGCCCTTTCCAGGTATCAGGATTATGGCAGAACTGGCATCGCAACCGGCATCCTTGCAAAAAAAACACAACCCGGATACCGGGGCCATCGACCAGGCCCATGCTTTCAATGGAATGCACGAACCCTTTTGTTTCTTCCATGCCAAACACTTCCTTTCCGATTCCCGGTCCGTCGAAAAAAGCCGACAGTCCGGGTGTTCTTCGCCCAGACGGTCGGCTCTTCCGGATCATACTCCATGTGGTTTCTCCACTTCCGTCAGTCATATGATCACCTTGGCACCAGTATACTATACGGGGTTTCGGTTTGTCAATGGTTAATGTCTACCAATTTTGTATGGATTCAATTTTCCTCATTTTACCTAAGAAATTTTGCTTTTTTCTTTTCTTTCTTACTTTTTTATAAAACACAGCCGTCAAAAAAAGCTCGCCATAAAGGCGGGCTTTTTCTCGGTTAATCCAGATAAAAATGCATGGGGTAGGACAGGTACTGTACATCCTCCAGTTTTTCTACCGTGATATACCCAGCCGGGGCATTGAGCACGGTGGGAATGCGGTTCACAATCGTAGCGCAAGTATGTTCCACGGTAGCTGGTTTCTGCACAAAGAACGTGGTATCCGGTTCCCCGATGATCTTCCAGTCGCACATATCGCCGTCATCGGGCCCATACACTTTGCCAATGCACTGGGTTTCAATCACCGGTCCCTGGAAGGTTTCTGTGGTTACTACCGCGCTCATGCCAATGCAATGACCCTTGGGGATGACCCGGCCCAGCGTGGCGGAATACAGGTCGGTATCGTAAAAATACGGTACACATTTCTGGGTCTGGGATTTAATGGTCCATCCCATTTTATTGCACAGGGCTTCGTTGGAATTCCACACATAGGAGGGTTCCAGCGTGGTGGGGTGCGCAATTTTTTCTTCAAATTCTTCCGGCGTCATCCCAGCCCCATGCGCTTCGGCCAAAGCGAGCCCATAGTCTTCCACATTGTAACTGACAGCCCCTTCAATGCGATCAATGCGATGCACACCACCGGCTACACAGCCGATCATATTGACCCAGTAAATATCCTGCATACCGGCGCCCACTACGGTGCAACCGTTTTCTTTGGCCATACGGTCCAGCCGGTTGGTGATGGCCGGGGCTGTGGTCCACGGATAAATCGCTTCTTCGCAAGTCGTAATGACATTAATCCCGCGGGATACACATTTTTCAAAATGGGGGTACACATCGTCCATAAAGCTGAACAAGGTCAAAACGGCAATGTCAGCGTCGCATTCATCCAACACCGCGTCGGCGTCGTTTCGGATGGTCACGCCCAATTTGCATCCAAGCCCGGCATAATCGCCCACATCCATTCCGACGATTTCCGGGTTTACATCAATGGCGCCGACAATTTCGGCTCCTTTTTCATACAAATACCGCAACAGGTATTTGGCCATTTTGCCGCACCCATATTGTACGACGCGGATTTTTTCATAATTCATCATTGCCTGTTCCTCCTTGTCTGTTCCGGTTTGCAGGAAAACTCCTGTATCCATAGTATAAAGCTTACAGAAGGTATCAGGTCAACTAGCGATTTTTCCTAATTTTCCGGCCATGAAATTGGCACTTGTAACCGCAGGAACATACCTCGGTCCTCATCCTCCCGGGGCATTTCTGCCATCACTTCGCAAATATAATCTCCCCGCACCTGGTACCGGCACCGGGCAATCTCGCTTTGCAGATGAGCAATGCCCTCTTTTTCCTTTTCAAAGCAGTCACAGTACCGGCATAAGTAAAGTCCTTCGGGAATCATCTGCGTGTGATCGAGCGGCATGGTTTCTTCATCCACAAACACAAATACTTCTGTGGCCACCAGTTCGTTTCGCTCAAAGCGCTCTTTTCGCAGCAGCGAACCGGCATGCGAAAAATAAAAGGGCGCTGCCCCGCTTTCCCGTAATTCTTCTTTCAGCATGCGCAAGAGACGTTCATATTCTTCGATCGCATAATCGTAAAAATTGATTCCCGTATCCGTCACAAATATCCGCCGCCGGGGGATATACTCCACCACCAGTGTACCATCCGGCGGCAATTGTTCAAATCGGGCATAATTTTCCAGTGCCCGGTCAATGGCCTGTTTTTGTAGCTGCAAATCTCGCATGCGTTGTTCTACCAAATCCCGGTTGCGCTGGAGTAACCGGCGCAGCCGGCCGGCATTCCAGTTGTGCAAGTACAGCCGGATTTCTTTTAGTGACATACCCAACGCTTTCATATACTGGATCATATCCAGCCGGGCACTTTGTCGAATATCGTAATACCGGTACCCGGTTTTTTCATCCCGATGAAGCGGCACTAAGAGTTCTTCCCTGTCATATAAGCGCAGCGTTTGTTCGGAAATATGATTTAGTGCGGCCATTTCTCCAATGGTAAGTCTTCGCAAATCCATCTGTTTTCCCCCACTTTCGCTCTTTCCCGCCGGGGAGGGTGTTTCCTTCATTATAGACAAAAAACCTTATACCAGCAAGAAGGTTTTATGCAAAAAACACCCTTTCCTTTTGGGAAAGGGTGTTTTCCTTACGCAGCCGGAGGCACCATTGTCTGTGCCGCACGTTGTTTTTTGGTATAAATTCGATAAGCTGCTACGACAACCAAGCCAATGACACATAAGAACAGGGCCATGACCCGGTAAGCTGTCTGCAAATCCAGCATTTCCGCTACAGAGCCGCCTACTAAACTGCCTAAAATGGAGCCAAACCCAGCCTGTACCATCGTAAAAATGCTTTGCCCCTGGGACCGGCGGTCCGGGTAGGTATTTTGGCTCATAAACATCACACAGCTATAGTACATGGTCATATACGTCACACTCTGCAGCAACTGCGATGCAATGATGAAGAAGGTTGTTTCACCGGTCATCAATACGAGGCGTAACGCCATGAAAAAGCACGAAGCACACAGAATTTGCACCGGGGTAAACTTCTGCATCAGTTTTCCTGCCAGCAGCAAGATCGGCACTTCGGAAAGAGCTGAAACCGCATTGGCAATGCCCACCATATTCTGGTCGTATCCTAATTCGCCCAGATAAACCGACATGAAGTTCGTGTTAAAACTTAAGCCAATTGTCATGACAAAGCACGCGATTAACACGAAAACATACGTATTGTCGTAGAAAATACGGGACTTTTCCCGCTTTTCTCCTTTTTGCCGTTTTCTTTTTTCCCGTTTGACCGACGTACCCGCAATGGGCACCTTCAGGGAAACCAGGAACATCACCCCATAGCAACCGGCTGCCACCAAAAAGGAAATGGAAGGGTCCTGCTTTAAAAAGCCGCCGATCACCAGCGCCATGACCGCATACCCCAGGGTACCGCCAATACGAATCCGGGCAAAATTGATGTGCTTTTCATTGGCATATTCCAGTGTTAGTGCATCACTCAGCGGACAAATTGACGTAGAAAAGGAATACACCAGCATGGAAATCAGGAAGAAAAATAGGAAAGAATCTCCTAATCGATAGCAAAGTACCGCTAAGCCTGTTCCAGCAATGACTATGGATAATGTCAACTTCCGGCGGCCGGTTCGATCGCTAAAAATGGCCCACAAAGGCTGCACGCAAATGGAAATAATCGGCCCAATGGCAGCCAAAATGCCAATTTCAAACGAAGTCATGCCTTTTTCGGCATAGTACATGGTTAAATATGGCGTATAAGCGGCCGACGAAATGTACAGCATGCTGTTTACCGCCAAAAACCACATCCACCGGTGGTCACCATCATCCCATTGGAATCCTCTGGCCCGGCGCCGCATGCGATACAGGAAATTGTGCATAGGTGCTTCTCTCCTCCTGTGAAAAATCCATTTCTATTTTACGGTCGTAAGGCTCGTTTGTCAACATGCTTTTTAAACCAAATCTCACAGGTGCATTTTTTCCGGGTCCCGCAAAAATACCGGAATTTCCTCCAGCGGTGCTTCTGTTTCAATCCACTGTCCCCCAGGAATTCTTTCTCCGGTATACAGCGACTGCCACACAGCTCCTTTGGGCAGATACAGTTTGCGGGTACGGGCTCCCAATTCCAAAATCGGGGCCACCAGCAAACGACCACCAAACATGTAGGTGTCGTCCACATCCCAGGCTTGAGGATCGTCGGGGAATTCATAGAACAGCGGCCGCATAACCGGCGTACCTTTCTCATGAGCTTGCCGCATGGCTTCCCGGGTAATGGGACGCAGTTTTTCCCGCAAATGCATATAGCGTTCCAAAATCTCGCCACAGGCTTCCCCATAGCTCCACACTTCATTCGGACCACCGCTGGGCAGCAATCCGTCCTCGGGAATGGCTGTAATGGGCAGAGCCCCCTGATGACTACCGGGATTCAAGCGGTCACCATGCAGGCGCATAACCGGACAGAAACAGCTCCACTGGAACCAACGGATCAGCAATTCTCTAAATTCTTCGCTTTCGGGGTTACCGCCATGGAACCCACCGCAATCCATGGTCCACCAGGGAATACCCGCCATTCCCATGGAAAGACCAATGCGCAATTGCGTTTGCATTGCACGGAAACTGGAATCAATGTCACCGCTCCATACCAGCGCCCCATACTTTTGACTGCCGGCCCAGGCGCACCGCACCAGATTGACAATTTGTTTTTGCCCTTCCTGTTCCATGCCGTCGTAAAAGGTCTTGGCATACATCACCGGGTACAGATTGCCCACCTGCAAGTCGGGACCCAAATGATACCGGTAATTGGGATAATCATAGACCGAATATTCCGGCTCTGCTTCATCCAGCCAGAAAATACGAATGCCCAGGTCATAATAATTCTTTTTGGCCTGCCGCCAAACAAAATCCCGGGAACCCGGATGTGTGGCATCATAAAACACCGTGTCACCCATAAAGTCCATGGTATGCCGTAAGCCATGGTCACAGCGCACCAAGTAGCCTTTTTGCATCATTTCCTCAAAATTATCACAAGTCACATCCACGGTGGGCCAAATGGATACCATGAGTTCAATCCCCATGCTGTGCAGTTCATCTACCATCGCTTTGGGGTTGGGGAAAAAGCGCTCGTCAAAGCTCCAGTCCCCCTGTTTGCGCCAATGGAAAAAGTCGATGACAATCACGTCGATGGGCAGCCCCCGACGCTTATATTCCCGTGCTACCGACAAGACTTCCTCTTGGGTACGGTACCGCAGTTTGCACTGCCAGAATCCCAACCCATATTCCGGCATCATAGGAACTTTACCGGTAACATTGGCATACTGTTCTTCCACCATCGCCGGCGTATCCCCAGCCGTAATCCAGTAATCGACCCCGCGGGTGGCGGCGGCGGTCCATTCTGTCATGTTCAGCCCGAATGTGACCCGTCCAATAGCCGGGTTATTCCACAAAAAACCATACCCTAAATTGGATACATAAAATGGTACACTGGCCTGGGAATTCCGATGAGCCAGTTCCAACGTACACCCTTTTACATTGAAGAATGGCTGCTGGTATTGCCCCATTCCAAAGATTTTCTCATGAGGATCAGATTCAAACCGCACAGTCAGCCCGTAGTCGCCCCCCATAATGGGCTGAAATTCCCTTCCGCACAGGTTTAGCGCACTGCAAAATTCCCGCACATCCTTGCGGTAGCGCACGTATTCTTCCAGCAATACTTGCCCTTTTTCGTTAAAAAAGGTAACCTTACCGCCTTCGGTCACTTTAGCCGTAATTTTCCCGTTTTCAATCACGGCTACGGTGTGCCCGCGCCGCTTCTCATAGCCGATATGCCCCAGTCCACTAGGCACGGGTTCTGTCAGGGCCCAATTTTCTTCCGGGCATTTCGCCTGGCACCAAGCGCGCAGCCGAAGGCTATTTTCCCCCCACGGCTCGATTCGAAGCGTTTCACTGTCGTACTGCCAAATCAGGCAGCCTTCCTGTTCCGAAAATACGTGTTTCATGTTGTGTCTCCTTCACTTATTGAAAAATAAAAAACGGACCGGCGGGAAGTGCACGTATCAGCGCCCTTCCCACTGCGATCCGTTTTCGACTACATAGAGAATTAACTTTGCAGAATCTGTTTATAAAGGCGAATATATTCGTTGGCCGAACGTCCCCAGCTGTTGTCGCACCGCATGGCGCGATCCATCAGTTTGTGCCAGCCTTCCTTATTCGCATACCCTTCCAGCGCACGGTCAATAGCATGACGCATATCGCCGGCATGGTATGTATAGAAAGTAAAGCCGTTGCCCTGCCCGTCACCGCTGTCCCGAATCGAATCCTTCAGGCCACCAGTTTCACGCACCACCGGAATGGCACCATACCGCAGTGCAATCATCTGAGAAAGTCCACAAGGTTCGCTCTTGCTGGGCATGAGGAAAATATCGCAAGCCGCATAGATCTTACGAGAAAGTTCCGGCACATATCCAATACAAGCACAGAACCGGCCGGGATAGCGGTCTTGCATTTCTCTGAAGAAGCTTTCGTATTCCCAATCACCACTGCCCAATACCACAAATTGCACATTGGTGCTGCGCATTAGGTCATCGGCTGCTTCTTTGACAAGATCCAACCCTTTGTGGGATACCATACGGGTTACCATACCAATCATGGGTACATCCGGGTCCTGCTCCAAGTATAGCCGCTCTTGCAAGCGACGCTTGTTTTCCGCTTTCCCACTCATATCATCCACCGAATAATGCTGGTAGATATTGGGGTCTGTAGCGGGGTTATAGCTATCCACATCAATGCCGTTGAGAATACCCGACAATTTCCACGAACGCTGGCGCAGGATACCGTCAAGCCGGTGTGCATACCACGGATCGAGGATTTCTTCTGCATAGGTGGGGCTTACCGTGGATACCCAGTTGGCACACTCAATGGCGCCCTTCAAAATATTGACGCAATCTTCATATTCCAGCAGATGCGCCTGATTTTGCGGTACACCGAGCACGTCACTGAGCAGTTCCATGCCATATTTCCCCTGGTACTGAATGTTATGAATGGTAATCAGGGTTTTCATGCCTTTATACCATTCCTGATGGGCATAGAACAAATGGTAATAAACCGGCGTCATAGCCGTCTGCCAGTCATTGCAATGAATGACGTCCGGCTTAAAGTCCACGCACGGCAGCATTTCCAGCGCTGCGCGGGACAAAAACGCAAACCGTTCCGCATCGTCATAGTACCCATATAGGCCAGGGCGTTTAAAATAGTACTGGTTATCCAGCAAATAGTAGATAACGCCGTTGTACTTTGCCTGGAAAACACCGCAGTACTGCCGCCGCCATGCCACCGGCACCGACAGCGACGTAATAAACTGCATGTTGTCTTTCATTTCCTGGGGAATATCGTCATACAGCGGCATAACAATGCGGCAGCCGATCAGACGAGTACGCAGCGCCTGGGGCAACGAACCGGACACATCGCCCAATCCGCCCGTAGCGGCAAAGGGGAGCGCTTCACTGGTGCAGAATAAAACTCTCATGGATGTTCACACCTACTTTCCTTTTCCTTACGAACAAATCCCTCCCAAGGGAATGTTATACCACGCTCCCTTTGGCAATAAACACGGGATACGACTGGAAGCCCATCAGGGTGCGGTCATTCTGGATTTGTACGTCTTTATCTGTGACAACATAGCTCAGGCAGCAGTTTTCGCCAATGACCGTATCCTGCATGATGATGCAGTTTTGCAGTTTGGCTCCCTTGGCCACTTTCACACCACGGAAGATAATGCAGTTTTCCACTTCGCCCTCAATCAGGCTACCATCCGCCACCAGGGAGTTTTTGACAATGGAGCCCAGACCATAACGGGTGGGCATATCGTCACGCACTTTGGTGTAGATCGGGCGCATGGGGTTAAACAGCTGATCCCGTACTTTGGGCAGCATCAATGCCATATTGGCTTCATAGAAACTGTTGATCGAGCAAATATTGGCCGAATAGCCGGTAAATTCATACCCGAAAATACGCAGGTTATTCAGGTTCCGCTGCATAATGTCACGGTTGACATCATACGCATTGCGGCTGACGCATTCATGAACCAGGCGCAGCAGCAAATCCCGGCGCAGCAGGTACATATTCATGCCATAGTTGCATTCGCCTTCCTGAGTGGGATTCACCAGCAGTTCCACAACGCGGCCTTCCAGCGACGTGGACAGCGTTACCGTGTCGGAATCATGGGTAGGCAGCTTGCCGGATTTATACACTGCTGTAATATCCGCGTTATTTTTAATATGCTGGCTGAGAACATCGCCGTAATCAATGTTGCATACGATATCGCAGTCGGACAGCAGCACGTATTCTTCACGGGAATTCACAACAAAATTGCTAATCGCCGACAACGCTTCTACCCGGTTAACATACCGGCTGTTTTCGGTGCCAAACGGAGGCAGAATATAAAGCCCCTCACGTTTCCGGGAAAGATCCCATGCTTTACCGGACCCCAGATGGTCCAGCAGCGACTGATAGTTATTGTTGGTAATAACCCCCACTTTGTTAATACCGGAATTTACCATATTGGAAAGCGGGAAGTCAATCAGGCGGTACCGGCCGCCAAACGGTGCCGAAGCCAGCGTACGGACTTCGGTCAGTTCATGTACTTTTTCATCGTGTACATTGGCAAACAAAATGCCAAGAATGTTGTTGCCTCTCATTTCTTTGCCGCCTCCTCTGCATCGATCATTTCCTTCGGTGCTACTTTGCTTTCAGGAGCCAGCCGGCAGCCGGGTCCTACAACTGCTACGCCCCAATCGTCTTTGTTTTCCATATTTTCCGGGCGTTCCCCTACGACAGAACCAGCGCCTACCACCGAATCGGTGGCTACGATGGCGTACTGTACCACAGCACCTTCCTCAATGCGGGCACCGGGCATAATGATGGAATCCCGTACCACGGCATCGGGTGCTACATACACATCGCTGGACAATACACTGAAATCGACCGTACCATACACGTTGCAGCCTTCCGAAATAATGGAGTTCTGCACATTGGCCGTTGCGGCTATGTACTGCGGCGGCAAAGCCTGGGTACGGGCATAAATGCGCCAATCGTTATCATTCAGTTCCAACGGGACCTTGGGGTCCAGCAGATCCATGTTGGCTTCCCAAAGACTTTCGATGGTGCCTACGTCTTTCCAGTAACCGGAGAAATTGTAAGCCATCATCTTTTCGCCCGCCGCCAGCATGGCCGGCAGTACATCATGACCGAAGTCTTTACCCGATTTTTTGTCAGCTTCGTCTGCTTCCAGGTACTGGCGCAGCTTGCTCCAGGTAAAGACGTAAATGCCCATAGAAGCTTTGTTGCTCTTCGGGTGCTTCGGTTTCTCGTCAAATTCATAAATGGAACCGTCTTCATTGGTATTCAGAATACCAAAGCGGGAGGCTTCTGCCAGCGGCACTTCCTGTTCAGCGATGGTGCAGGCCGCTTCATGTTCTTTATGGAACGCCACCATTTTACTGTAGTCCATTTTGTAAATATGGTCACCGGACAGAATGACCACATAGTCCGGATTATACCGGTCAATAAAGCGGATGTTCTGATAAATGGCGTTAGCCGTGCCTTTATACCAGTCCGATCCCCGGGCCCGCTGATAGGGAGGCAACACATGAACACCCGCGTTCATGGAGTCCAGGTCCCACGGCTGGCCGCTGCCGATATACTCATTCAGTTCCAGGGGCTGGTACTGGGTCAGTACGCCCACGGTTTCAATACCGGAATTCACACAGTTGGAAAGCGGAAAATCGATAATGCGGTATTTTCCGCCGAAAGGTACAGCCGGTTTTGCCTGGTTTCTTGTTAGAACGCCCAGTCGGCTTCCCTGTCCACCCGCCAGCAGCATGGCAACAACTTCTTGTTTTGGTAGCATTCAGATTCCTCCTCAGCAGGTTTGGCTGCTGCATCCATGCACCGCACAAATCCCGGCCACGGCACAGCCCCATTTCATTTCCATTATTTATGAAAAGAGCACTTTTTTCTGGCAAAACTGCTGAAAAGGCCCTTTTCGACAAAATAAATTATGGCACTTATAATCATACCACAATCGAAAAAAAGTGCAAGCACTTTTTGTCGATTTCTTGAAATATACACGACACTCTCCCGTGTAATTTAGGTATAATGCCTGTAAAGAAACGGTTTGACTGTATAAACAAAAAAACCGCGCAGAGCCGAAACTCTGCGCGGTTTTTAAGTCTTTGGAAAAGAGAACTCTTACAGTTCAGCGAAGTACTTAATCGTACGAACCATCTGAGAGGTGTAGGAGTTTTCGTTGTCGTACCAAGCAACAACCTGTACCTGATAGGTATCGTCGTCCAGCTTGGTTACCATGGTCTGCGTGGCATCGAACAGGGAGCCATAGCGCATACCGATAACGTCGGAAGATACGATCGGATCGGTGTTGTAGCCGAAGGATTCGGAAGCCTGAGCCTTCATAGCTGCGTTGATGGAATCAACGGTAACATCCTTGCCCTTAACAACAGCCACCAGGATCGTGGTGGAACCCGTGGGAACCGGTACACGCTGAGCGGAGCCGATCAGCTTGCCATTCAGTTCGGGGATAACCAGGCCGATAGCCTTAGCAGCACCCGTGGAGTTGGGAACGATGTTCTGTGCGCCAGCGCGAGCACGACGCAGGTCACCCTTGCGGTGCGGGCCGTCCAGGATCATCTGATCGCCGGTGTAAGCATGCACGGTGGTCATGATGCCGCTCTGGATGGGATATACATCGTTCAGAGCCTTGGTCATGGGAGCCAGGCAGTTCGTGGTGCAGGAAGCAGCCGAAATGATCTGGTCATCCTTCGTCAGGGTGCCTTCGTTTACGCTGTATACGATGGTCTTCAGATCGTTGCCGGCCGGAGCGGAGATAACCACTTTCTTAGCGCCAGCATTGATGTGAGCCATAGCCTTTTCTTTCTTGGTGTAGAAACCGGTGCATTCCAGCACAACGTCAACACCCAGCTCGCCCCAGGGGCATTCAGCAGCGTCTTTGATAGCATAGATGGTGATCTTCTTGCCGTCAACCGTGATGCTGTCTTCGTCCGATTCAACGGTGTGGCCCATGCGGACATAGTTGCCCTGCGCGGTGTCGTACTTGAGCAGGTGAGCCAGCATAGCCGGGCTGGTCAGGTCGTTGATAGCAACGATCTCGTAACCTTCAGCACCGAACATCTGACGGAAAGCCAGACGGCCGATACGGCCAAAACCATTGATTGCAACTTTTACTGCCATAAAAATTGAACCTCCTAAAATGTTTTGTAGGTCATGGGTAAAAAACACTGTACCTTTATTTTATAGCATTTTACAGCAGAATACAAGACCCGGAAACCAAATTTATACGATTTGCTTGGCTCTCTTTTAAAAAAACCGGGCTTTTCGCCCGGTTTTTTCTGCGTTATCCTCTTTTTTTCCGCTTGTAATCTTCCAGTACTCGTGTCAAATCTTGCTCTTCCTGTGAAGAAACGGAACGATCCAGCAGCGTTTTTTCTTCTAGGCCGCTATACAGTTCTGCGGCTTCCGGCTGCTCATCAGCGAAACCGCTTGTTTCTTCCTCTTTCTGCGTTTCTTCTTCCTTATCGGATTCCTCTTCGGTTTCTTTTACTTCGAGTAACCAAGAAAGAGCAAACAGCGATTGCGCTAACGTGAGCAAATGGAACATCACCGGCAGCGATGACGTGCGATCCCCCACGCCAAAATCCGAGAGCAGCGCCATAACAGAAGCCGTCAATCCCACAGTTGCTGCGCCCACTGCCCACATACGGGCCCGGCGCAGGTATACACCGTTTTCAAAGGTATAACACCGCCCATGGTAAAAGAAAAACAGCAGCATCACACACGACGGCACTAAATCCACAAAATTGCAAGTATGACCCGCCGTCGCGGAAAATTCTACAAACACCTGTAAAAGGAGCACACATAAAAACAGTGGGCTTCCCAAATAAAGGAGAGGTTGCGAACAAGAAAACCCTTCATTGACAAGCTGCGGTCCGTACAGCATCGCACAACAAATTCCTGCTGCAATTGCTAAAATCGCTGCACCAAAAGCGGGGAGCAGCTGGCTGACGGTACCATGCTGAATCATGTCCCATTGTCCCCAGGCACAGCCAAACAAAGCAGCCGCCAATAAAAGCCCCGTCGCACCTACCGCTGGATAGCGTCCCTCCACCGGATATCCACAGGTGCTGGGAAATTTTCCGGCTGAAACGTACCGGGCCACAATCATCAAAACCACCGTCACACCGGTGACAATCAGAAGACCGTATGGCAAGAGGGTTTGCCCTAAAGCCATCAGAACCCCCAGCACCACAATCAGGCCGCCCCATATCAGTTTTCGTTTCATGGTTTAGCCCCTTTCGTGCTCTTGGTGGCGAGCGTTAATGGGTACATATTCGGCCGGAGCCACCACCGAACGGTAAGCCGGCCGCATAATCCGACCACCGGTGAGCATTTCTTCCATGCGGTGCGCACACCAACCGGCAATACGGGATACCGCAAACATCGGCGTAAACAGATCCGAAGGAATCCCCAGCATTTGATAGACCAACCCGGAATAGAAGTCCACATTGGCCGAAACAATTTTTGCATCGCCTTTGGTACGATAAAATACTTCGGGCGCTAGTTTTTCCACCCGCTGGAATAGACGGAACTTGGGTTCCATTTCCGTTCCCTGGGCCAAAGCATACGCTTTCTGCTTCAAAATCGTGGCTCGAGGATCGCTGAGGGTATACACAGCGTGCCCAATTCCATAAATCAGCCCACTGTGATCGCCCACTTCCCGGCGCACAATCCGCTCTAAGTACGATGCCACTTCATCATCGCTTTCCCAATTGGAAACGTGAGCCATCAGGTCATCCATCATCATCATGACGCGGTGATTGGCGCCACCGTGACGGGGCCCTTTCAGCGATCCAATAGCCCCGGCCATGGCCGAGTAGATATCGGTACCCGAGGAACTGAGTACTCTTGCTGCAAAGGTAGAGTTGTTACCGCCGCCATGTTCCGCGTGAATCATCATGCACAAATCCAGCAGTTTAGCCTCTTCATCGGTAAACTGACGGTCGGGACGCAAAGCGTTAAGAATCGATTCGGCCGTATGGTGATTCGGGTCCATGGGATGGAGGAACATACTCTGCCGGTCATAATGGCGGCGTTTAGTCTGGTACGCATACGTCATAATCGTGGGCAATTGAGCCACCAGCTGAATCGACTGACGCATGTTGTTTTCCAGGGACGGGTCATCGGGGTTGTCGTCATACGAATATAGGGCCAGCACGCCACGCCCTAACTTATTCATGATATTGCGCGAAGGCGCTTTCATAATCATGTCTTCCACAAAGTATTCCGGCAATTCCCGGTTTTCATACAGCAACCGGCAAAAACCATCCAGCTGTTCCCGGGTAGGAAGCCGGCCAAACAGAAGCAGCCATACCACTTCTTCAAACCCAAAGCGATTTTCCTGGATACATCCGTTTACAATGTCATTGATATCGTAACCCCGGTATGTAAGCCGGCCTTCATCGGGGATTTTTTCCCCATCGTCGATCAAATAGCCGTGCACATTGCAGATACGCGTTAAACCGGCCATAACACCGGTACCATCGGCATTGCGCAGTCCCCTTTTTACCCGGTACCGTTTGTACATTTCGGGCTCTATTTGGTTATTGGCCCGATATTCCCGGCATAAACTCTGCATAGTGGGGTTGTCTTTATAATCACGAATCATGGCGGATATCCCCTTCCTTACACATAATACTTTCAGGCTGCCGCGCGCAGCGCTGCCCGGCTTTTTCATCCCCATTCTGCCGGGAATTTTATTGTACTCCCCCTATTGGGCAGTGTCAATGCTTCGCCCTTTTCTTTCTGTTTTTTTGCATTTTGAATCTCTGATTCTTTCATTTTTGTGAAAAAAGAAGAGGGATTTCCCCACAAAACCAAATCGCTTTGCATAACAGATTTGCAAAAATTGTATAGCTTCCCACAAAGGAGGAATTTTCGTTATGGCATTTTCTCTGCGTCGTCCCCTGCGCCCAGCGCTTCTTCTGGGGCTTTTTCTGCTGGGTATTTTCTTCACCTTTTGGCTGCTGGTTTCGGGAAATTCTATCCCGGCTCCTTCTTCACAGAAAGAAAACTCCGGCCTTTCCGCCGGTGAGGAAGACTCTTTTCGTATTCTGGACCAAGCAACGGGTGACATTTTGACAGTTCCAGATAGGGAGTTCCTAACAGGAGGGCTTATTTGCGAAATGGCCCTGTCCTGCGAAGAAGAAGCCCTGAAAGCACAGGTCGTTGCCTGCTATACATACTACGGCCGTCTGCGGGAAAAACGCCGGGCATCGGGTGATGGAGAACCGGATTTTTCCTGTAACACGGAAGAATTTCTCACCTATACCACACAGGAAAAACGCCGGGAACGGTGGGGCGATTCTTTTTCCGAATATGAGGCAAAAGCATCCGCCATTGTCGACGCCGTATACGGCCAGGAATTACTAACTCCGGAAGGGGAGAAGGTATGTGCCTGCTTTTTCGCCATTTCATCTGGACAGACGGATAATGCCACGGATATTTGGGGTGGAGAAGAAGATTGTTTGCAGGCCGTCGCCAGCCCCGGGGATCTATACGCCCCCGGTTACATGACTACCGTTTCCTTTTCTTCTGATCAACTTTATAAGGCGCTGCAAAAAGCCTTTCCCAAAGCGAAACTTTCGGCGGATTCCCCCATTTCCGCCATTACCATTACGTCGCGTTCCGCTGCCGGTACCATTTTGCAGGCTGATGTAGGGGGCGTATCCTGCACGGGCAGTGAATTGCGCATGGCACTCTCCCTACGGTCGGCCAATTTCACATGGACCGCGGCCCAGCAAGACGATACCACTTTTACCGTACGGGGATGGGGCCACAATGTAGGCATGAGTCAGGAGGGCGCTTGTGCTCTGGCTCGTTGTGGACTAAGTTATCAGGAAATTTTGTCCTGGTATTACCCCGGCAGTCAATTGGTATAAAACTGTCTCTTATACACATCTGACGCTGCCGACGATCTTACGCGT
>ENA-OYYZ01000707-OYYZ01000707.1-human-gut-metagenome-genome-assembly--contig:-NODE-707-length-17029-cov-5.789502_pt1 | contig 17029 bp, 16 predicted proteins | sample MGYA00243256_ERZ653463 | MGnify/ENA primary metagenome ERZ653463 (study PRJEB26926, sample SAMN06165173) | human gut metagenome | biome: ENVO:00009003; feature: ENVO:2100002; material: ENVO:00002003... | reverse complement strand
GGTGTGGAGTGGGGGAAAATCCGGCGATAACTTCAAAGGATTACCTATCACTATAGGCGGAAACGCTTCTGTATTGCGCCTTGATTGGCTATATCCACTATGAAGCTCCACCGGAGGAGCAGAACTTCACGACCCTTCTTGAATTCATCAATGCGATGGAGGTCAGGGAGGATGACGAGGAGTACAAAAACCCTGTTGACCGTATGTTTGAGGAGCTGGAAGCGGAAAAGCCCAGCCATTTCGCAGTCCGACAGTACAAGAAATATTCCCTGGCGGCGGGCAAAACAGCCAAATCGATTTTGGTGAGCTGCGGAGCCAGGCTTGCCCCGTTTGACATTGCGGAGCTTCGTGAAATCACGATGTATGATGAGCTTGAGCTGGATACCCTCGGAGATAAAATCTTCGTCAATCCCAAGAACAAAAAGGACAAGCGGTATTATAAAACGGCTCTGTTCCTCATTATGAGCGACACCGATTCCACCTTTAACTTCCTAATCTCCATGATTTACACACAGCTTTTCAACCTGCTTTGTGAAAAAGCCGATGATGTGTATGGCGGCAGATTGCCCGTTCATGTGCGCTGCCTTATTGACGAGGCGGCGAATATCGGCCAGATTCCGAATCTCGAAAAGCTCGTGGCAACCATCCGAAGCCGTGAAATTTCGGCATGTCTTGTCCTGCAGGCACAGTCACAGTTAAAGGCTTTGTATAAGGACAACGCAGACACCATCATCGGTAACATGGATAGCCGTATCTTTCTCGGTGGTTCCGAACCGACCACTCTGAAAGAGCTGAATCAGTCTCTCGGAAAGGAGACCATCGACACGTTCAATACCGGTGAGAGCCGTGGCAGAGAGATTTCCCACTCTCTCAACTATCAGAAGCTCGGGAAGGACCTTGCTACAATAGATGAGCTTGCGGTCCTTGACGGCGGCAAATGTATCCTGCAGCTCCGTGGTGTGAGACCGTTCATGTCATCCAAATATGACATAACGAAGCACCCGAACTACAAGTATCTTTCTGACGCCGACCCGAAAAACAACTTTGATATAGAGGAGTACCTTTCCACCCGGCTCAAAACAAAGCCGGATGAGGTCTACCAGGTTTACGAGGTGGACGCATCCGATGAGTCAACAACCGCTTAACGGCGGTTTTTATCATAGATAAGACATCCAAGACAGAACGGCCACTTTCAAAAATCAAACAAAATCAAAATTTTTGAAAGGAGAGCTGAACGGTAAGTCCTGTGGTCTGTGCGTTTGCACGATTTTCGTTCAGCAACGTTTAATCTATGGAATTTTTTAACTCTGCTGTTGATGTTCTTCAGACCCTCGTTATTGCGCTCGGTGCAGGTCTCGGTATCTGGGGTGTTATCAACCTCCTGGAAGGCTACGGCAACGACAACCCTGGTGCGAAAAGCCAGGGGATGAAGCAGCTCATGGCGGGCGGCGGCGTTGCCCTTATCGGCATGATGCTCGTACCCCAGCTTGCCGGTCTTTTCGGTTAATCCAGACAGGCAATGCACCCGCTAACTGACACCCAAGGCTCCCACCTGGCCTATCAGGTGGGAGCCGGAAAGGAGGGATTTGCCGCCTATGGGCATGGTTCTTGATTCGATTGCGGAATGGCTAAAGGAGATATTGGTCAGCGGTATTATCGGGAATCTCTCCGGTATGTTCGACAGTGTGAATCAGCAGGTCGGTGAAATTGCAGGTCAGGTCGGCGCAACCCCGCAGGCGTGGAACGGCACAATTTACAACATGATACGCTCACTCTCGGATAACGTCATTATCCCGATAGCCGGTGTAATGCTTGCGTTCGTGATGACGCTGGAGCTTATTCAGTTGGTCTCGGACAAGAACAATATGCACGGCGATGTGGATACCTGGATGTTCTTCAAGTGGATTTTCAAAACGGCCTGTGCCATCCTTATCGTGACGAACACATGGAACATCGTGATGGGCGTGTTCGATGTGGGACAGGGCGTTGTAAATAGTGCCGCCGGTGTAATAGCGAACGACACGTCCATTGACATCAATTCTGTTGTTGTGGACTTGGAAACGAGGCTTATGGAGATGGACATCGGCCCCCTTTTGGGACTTTGGTTCCAGAGCCTGTTCGTCGGCATCTGCACATGGGCGCTCACAATCTGCATTTTTATCAGCACCTATGGCCGTATGATAGAAATATATCTCGTGACCTCCGTTGCTCCGATACCGATGGCAACGATGGTCAGCAAGGAAAGCGGAAATATGGGCCAGAACTACCTGCGTTCCCTGTTTGCCCTGGCATTCCAGGCATTTCTCATTATCGTCTGTGTGGCGATTTATGCGGCGCTCGTCCAGAATATCGCCGTTGACACGGACATCAGCACCGCCATCTGGACTTGTATGGGGTACACGGTCCTTCTCTGTTTTACCCTGTTCAAAACAGGTTCGATGGCGAAATCAATCTTCTCAGCGCACTAAAGACGGAGGTGATATTTTTGGCTTATGTGCCTGTACCCAAAGACTTAAACGCAGTTAAGACAAAGGTGCTTTTCAACCTGACAAAACGCCAGCTTATTTGCTTTGGCTCCGGTGCGGCTGTGGCGGTCCCTCTGTTTTTTCTGTGCAAAAATTTTATGAACTCGAGCGCAGCGGCGACGGTTATGATTATCGTGCTGTTGCCCTTTATGCTCCTGGCTATGTATGAAAAGAACGGACAGCCTCTTGAAAAGATTGTCCGAAACATCGTGCAGGTCTGCTTCCTGCGCCCGAAAGAAAGGCCGTACCGGACCAACAATTTCTATGCGGCGCTGGAGCGGCAGGAAAATCTGGATAAGGAGGTATACCGCATTGTCCGAAAAGCGAAAACTCACCAGGGCGGAAAAGAAGCAAATCGAAGCCGCCATCGCAAGAGCGAAAAATCAAGATAATAAAAAGAAATCGGCCCAGGACAGCATCCCGTTTGAACGGATGTACCAGGACGGTATTTGCCGTGTGAAACCGGGCTACTTTACCAAGACGATTCAGTTTCAGGACATCAACTACCAGCTCAATCAGAATGAAGACAAAACTGCTATCTTCGAGGGCTGGTGTGATTTTCTGAACTACTTTGACAGCTCTGTCAAATTCCAGTTGTCCTTTATGAACATGGCGGCGAATAAGGAAACTTATGGACAGAGCATCGTCATTCCCCCGCAGGGAGATGACTTTGACAATATCCGTGGGGAGTACACACAGATGCTCCGCAATCAGCTTGCCCGTGGCAACAACGGTCTTATCAAGACAAAATATCTGACCTTTGGCATTGAAGCCGCCACCGTGAAAACGGCAAAGCCAAGGCTGGAACGCATCGAGACGGACCTGCTCAACAACTTCAAGCGGCTCGGTGTGTCGGCGGAACCGTTGAACGGAAAACAGCGTCTGGCGCTGATGCACGATATGTTCCACATCGACGAACAGAAGGAGTTTGCCTTTGAATGGGAATGGCTCGCCCCAAGCGGCCTTTCCATGAAAGACTTCATCGCCCCAAGCTCCTTTGAGTTCCGAACCGGCAAGGAGTTTGGCATCGGGAAGAAGCTGGGTGCTGTGTCATTCCTGCAGATTCTCGCTCCCGAACTCAATGACCGTATGCTGGCGGATTTCCTCGATATGGAATCCAGCTTGATTGTCACGATGCACATCCAGTCGGTTGACCAGACCAAGGCTATTAAAACGGTCAAGCGCAAAATCACGGATTTGCAGAAAATGACGATTGAGGAACAGAAAAAGGCGGTACGGAGCGGATATGACATGGATATAATTCCGTCCGACCTTGCCACTTATGGCAACGAGGCGAAGAAGATACTCCAGGATTTGCAGAGCCGGAATGAGCGTATGTTCCTTATGACCTTCCTCGTACTCAATACGGCAAACAATAAGCAGCAGCTTGGCAACAACGTGTTCCAGGCGTCCAGTATCGCCCAGAAGTACAACTGCCAGCTCACAAGGCTCGAGTTTCAGCAGGAAGAAGGGTTGATGAGCAGCCTGCCTTTGGGCCTTAACCAAATCGAAATCCAGCGGGGCTTGACCACTTCAAGCGTCGCTATTTTTGTGCCCTTTACGACCCAGGAGCTGTTCCAGACCGGCAGGGAGGCTCTGTATTGCGGCATCAACGCCCTTTCCAATAACCTTATCATGGTGGACAGGAAACTGCTGAAAAACCCCAACGGGCTGATTCTCGGAACACCGGGTTCCGGCAAGAGCTTCTCCGCCAAGAGGGAAATTGCCAATGTTTTCCTCGTCACAGACGACGACATCATCGTCTGTGACCCAGAGTCAGAGTACGGTCCCCTTGTGGAGCGGCTTCACGGACAGGTTATCCGCATTTCCCCGACTTCGCCGCACTATATCAATCCGATGGACCTGAACCTCAACTATTCGGACGATGAAAACCCACTGTCCTTAAAGTCTGACTTTATCCTCTCTTTGTGCGAGCTTATCGTCGGAGGCAAGGAGGGCCTGCAGCCCGTTGAGAAAACGGTCATTGACCGTTGTGTGCGGATGGTATATCGAGATTATCTGGCTGACCCCAAGCCGGAGAAAATGCCGATTTTGGAGGACCTGTATCATGCTCTTTTGAAGCAGGAGGAAAAAGAAGCGCACTATATCGCAACGGCTTTGGAAATCTATGTGACCGGCTCCCTCAATGTGTTCAACCACCGTACTAACGTGGATATTCAAAGCCGTATCGTGGCCTATGACATCAAGGAGCTTGGTAAGCAGCTCAAAAAAATCGGGATGCTGATTGTGCAGGACCAGGTGTGGAACCGAGTGACCATCAACCGGGAAGCCCGGAAATCCACCCGGTATTATATCGACGAGATGCACCTGCTTTTGAAAGAGGAGCAGACGGCGGCATACTCGGTAGAAATCTGGAAGCGGTTTAGAAAATGGGGCGGCATTCCCACAGGTATCACGCAGAACGTGAAAGACCTGCTTTCTTCCCGTGAGGTGGAGAACATCTTTGAGAACTCGGATTATATCTATATGCTCAACCAGGCATCCGGGGACCGACAGATTCTCGCCAAACAGCTCAATATCTCTCCCCATCAGCTCTCGTATGTGACCCACAGCGGCGAAGGCGAAGGGCTGCTTTTTTATGGGTCCGTCATCCTGCCTTTCGTGGACAGGTTCCCGAAGGACACGGAGCTTTACCGCATTATGACCACGAAACCACAGGAGCAGGCCGCAAAGGAATAAACAGAAACGGAGGAATTACCAGTATGGAAAACAAAATGTACCTGATTCACGAGGAGGACTATATCCAGCACATCGACGAAAAGGCCATGCTTTATTCGTTTGTCAAGCAGCTTGCCTATTTGGCTGAGAAGATGAAGCCGACCCATGAGAATGCCAGTCTTCTCAAAATGGCGAAGTATTTTGATGCCACTGCCGAGGAGCTGTTCAGCACCTGGGGCATCCCCAAGTCCTATCTTGTATTTGGCAAAAAAGAGGAGCTTATGGAGCTGATGGAAAACGAGCTTATTGCTCCGGAGGATGCCGGCTTTTATCCCTGCGGCGAGGACTGCCCCTGCGGCAGCAGATGCTGCGATGAAGCGGATAGCGACAATGCCGATGAGGACGAGGACGACGAGTTCGCTGAGATGGTGGAGGTTCTCTCTGCCCTGATTCACAAAGTTTTCGGAGACAACGTATCGGTCCATGTCCTTATGGAGTGACTTGCGCTTACCATTTTACGGGGAGGTGATACCTTATGGGTAAGCGTTCGCCACGGCTGCAGTTCTCTGATGAGGAACGGGCAGACCCCAAACTGAAAAAGGCCATTCAAAAAGCGGATAAAAAGGCGGATGAGCTGGACAAAGCCGAGGCAAAAGTCCCGAAGAAAACCGTTCAGAGAAAAGAGCGTGTTGTGGATGCCAACGGAAAGGTGTCCACACGGCTCTATTTTGAGGAGGTGGACAAGAAAAAGCCGCCGTCCAAGCTGACCCATGCGGTGGCAGCGGCCCCCGTCAATTCGGTCCTGGCAACGGCCCACAGGGAAATCAGGCAGTCTGAGGAGGATAATGTGGGCGTGGAGAGCGCCCACCGGCTTGAAGAAACCGCCGAGGGCGGTGTGCGGATGATGGATGCCGCATACCGCTCCCACAGGCTCAAGCCCTACCGCAACGCATCCCACGCAGAAGCGGCGGCAGACAGGGCCAATATCCACGCCCTGCAAAAGCAGGCCCAGCGACAGAATCCGCAGTTTTCCAGTAACCCCTATTCCAGATGGCAGCAGAAACGGGCTATCAAAAAGGAATATATGGCGGCAAAAGCCGGCAAGGGCGGGATGAGTACCGTCCAGGCAACGCAGAAAACAGCCAAATCCGCTAAGAAAGCTGCTGAGAACACAAAGAAGTCGGCGGGATTTATTACCCGGCATTGGAAAGGCGCTCTGATTGTGCTGGCGCTTCTCCTGCTGGTGTCGTTCCTGTCAAGTGTTGTGTCCTCCTGCTCCGTGATGATGCAGAGCGGTGTTTCCGCTATTGGAGCTACCACTTATCCCGTGGAGGACGGGGATATGCTTGCAGCGGAAGCGCAATATTTCGCTCTGGAAGCGGAGCTGCAGGAGTATCTGGACACCTATGAAAGCACCCACGACTATGACGAGTATCATTTTGACCTGGACGAAATTGAACATGACCCCTATGTTCTGATTTCGGCCATTACCGCCCTTCAGGGCGGCGAATGGACCATTGGAGAAGTCGGCGGCACGATTCAAATGCTGTTCGATAAGCAGTATATCCTGACGGAAGATGTGGTAGTTGAGACCCGCTACCGGACGGAGACGGATACCTGGACGGACGAAGAAGGCAATACCCACACCGACACCTACCAGGTGCCGTATGACTATTATATCTGCACCGTGACACTGGAAAACTTCAACCTCTCCCATGTACCCGTGTACATTATGAGCGAAGCACAGCTCTCTATGTATGCGACCTATATGAGTACCCTCGGCAACCGCCCGGACCTGTTCCCTGGCTCGTCCTATGTGGACATCTATATCAACACCGAGTATGCGGATTACGAGGTTTCCGAGGAAGCCCTTTCTGACCCGCAGTTTGCCGCTATGATGGAAGAAGCGGAAAAGTACCTTGGCTACCCTTACGTCTGGGGCGGTTCCAGCCCGAGCACATCGTTTGACTGCTCCGGTTTCGTTTCCTGGGTAGTAAACAACTGCGGTGTCGGCTGGAACATCGGCAGGCTTGGCGCAGAGGGCCTGCGCCGTACCTGTTCCTATGTGTCCCCGACAAACGCCAGACCGGGAGACCTTATCTTTTTTGAGGGCACCTACGACACAACCGGGGCTTCCCATGTCGGGATATACCTTGGCGATAATACGATGATTCACTGTGGAGACCCCATCCAATATGCCAATATCTCATCGAGTTACTGGCAGCGGCACTTCCTGTCGTATGGCCGTTTACCACAACCGTAAAGGAGGATTTGATGAACCCTAAAGTAGTCAAGCTCCGTGAGGAGCGTGAGAAAAACGTGACGAAGATTGCCTCGCTGCAGGCGAGAAATAAAAAGATTGACGCAGACATTATATCCATCGAGAACACGGACATCATCGGTATGGTCCGTGAGGTGGGATTGACCCCGGATATGCTCTATGAGCTTATCCAGGCCAGCAGAAAAAAACCCTGTGTCCAATCCCGTAGTCAAGGAAACGGAGGGAATGAATGATGAGCAGTAAACTGAAAAGACTGTCCTGCATGGTGGTCGCCATGTTCTGCATGGCGGGCACTTCTCTTACCGCCTATGCTTCCGGCGGCGAGAATATGACTGTCCCGTCTGCTGTTGAGGCAGAAGCTGAGACCGGCACTTCCGCTGCCAATGAGGACGATGCGGACATTGAAGTATCGTATGGCTATGCCATTGACGAGGATGGGAACCTTACCATCACCATTGACGGCCTAGGCGAATCCGAAAATGCCACGGTCAAAGGAACCGTAGTGACTGGAGGAAGCCGTCTGAACGTGCGCACAGGTGCGGGTCTGGACTATGAAGTCATTGACCAGCTCCGCCCCGGCGAGGAAGTCACCGTTATCGGCTCCCAGGGAGATTGGTATGAGGTCATCGTGCCGGAAAAGAAAGGCTTTGTTCACAGCGACTATCTGAATGTAAGCAAAGGTGACGGACAGGACTTTGAACTCGACTTTGAGATGCTGCTTCGGCTCATGGAAAATCTGGGATTGACAGCCGATGACAGTAAAAATTCCGAGGGAGGAAAATCCCCTCTGGCCTTTACTCCTGACGGAAATATGTCCTTAATCGACGATTTTCTGCAAATCGAAGCCCTTGCCACCGAGGACACGGAGCAGATGGAAAAGCAGTTCATTACCCTGCAGTCCAAGAACGGCAACACCTTTTACCTTGTTATCGACCGCAACGGCGATACGGAAAACGTGTACTTTATGAATCTCGTGGACGAAGCTGACCTGATGGCGCTTATGGAAGACGAGAACGGTGAAACAACGTCGCCAACCTGCTCCTGCACTGATAAGTGCGTGGTGGGGGCCATCAATACAAGCTGTGAAGTCTGCGGTTCCAACATGAGTGAGTGTACCGGTAAGGAGGATGTTTCCGAACCCGAACCGACCGAGCCTGCAGAGGAACCCGAGGATACCAAGAAAGGCTCCAATCCCATGCCGGTTCTTATCCTCTTGCTTGCAGGAGGTGCCGGCGGCGCTGCGTACTGGTTCAAGTTCCGTAAGCCCAAGACCAAAACATCCGGGGACAGTGACCTTGATGACTATGATTTTGGAGAGGACGGCGAGGACGAGAAGGAAGAAACCGAGTTGGATGACGCCGACCTGATGGCGGAGGCGGAAAGCGAGGACGAGGAAACGTAATGAGATTTTTTGATAGCTGTGCTGAGCGTGTGACGCTGGCGGATGTCGCTGAGGACATCGCCAGCGACATTGCTTTTGAGAAGTATTTGAAAAAGCTCCATCAGGAGCGTGAACGGGCGAAAGCCTATGCTGCAAAGAAGGACAAGGAGAAAACCGAACATGAAAAGACTTGTGATTGCTGAGAAGCCCTCTGTTGGAGTGACCATTTCTACCGTCCTCGGCGCAAAAGACCGAAAGGACGGCTATATCGAGGGGCGTGACTATATCGTATCCTGGGGCTTCGGCCATCTGGCTGAGCTTGCAAACGCCGACACCTATGACGAGAAGTTTGCCAAGTGGAGATATGATGACCTGCCTATTGTTCCCGCCAACTGGAAGTACAAAATTCCCAAGGATAAGTACGGCCAGTTTGCAACACTGAAGAAGCTGATGAACCGGGAGGATGTGTCCGATGTTATCAATGCCTGTGATGCGGGACGTGAAGGCGAGCTTATTTTCCGCAACATCTATCAGATGACCGGTTGTAAAAAGCCCATTTACCGCCTGTGGATTTCCTCTATGGAAGACAGCGCCATCGAACAGGGATTCCGTGAGTTGAAGAGCGGCAGGGAGTATGACAATCTCTTTGCCGCTGCTCGCTGCAGGGAGTGGGCGGATTGGCTGGTGGGTATCAACGCCACACGCCTGTTCTCCGTCCTTTACCACCGCACCCTCAATGTGGGGCGTGTGGTATCTCCCACCCTGGCGCTGCTTGTCCAGAGGGAAGCTGAGATTGGTGCATTTAAGCCAGAGCCTTACTATACGGCGGAGCTGGATTTTGGCTCCTTTACCGCAGCAAGTGAGAAATTTAAGGACAAGGCCGAAGCGGATGCAGCCGCCCCCAAAGCTGGCGAGCCTGTTACGGTGAAGTCCGTGACCAGCAAGGAAAAAACGGAAAAGGCTCCCGCACTCTACGATTTGACCACCCTGCAGAGGGACGCCAACCGTCTGCTGGGCTTCACCGCACAGCAGACCCTGGACTATGTGCAAAGCCTCTATGAAAAGAAGCTCTGCACCTATCCCCGTACCGACAGCCGATACCTTACCGACGATATGGCGGAGGGTGTAAACGCCGTTGTCTTCTGTGCGGCGGGTATTTGCGGAGCGGATGTTCCGCCTGCGGTTTGCGCAGAGCAGGTGTGCAACAGCAAAAAGGTATCCGACCACCACGCTATTATTCCAACCATCGTTGCCGGTGAAACCGACATCGGTTCTCTGCCTGCCGGCGAGCGGGAAATCCTTATGATGATTGCCAGACAGGTGCTGCGCTCTGTCAGTGAAAGCTATCGTTACCGTGAAACGGTCGCAGTCCTCACTTGTGACGGCAACCGCTATACCGCCAAGGGAAAGACCGTTCTGAGCATGGGCTGGAAAGCCTACAACGAAAAGGAGCAGGCTGATAAGATTCTGCCCGAGCTTTCGGATGGTGACGAACTGCAGATTGCAGGCTCCAGAATTAAGGAGGGAATGACGAAGCCGCCTGCCCGTTTTACCGAGGATTCTCTGCTCTCTGCGATGGAAGTAGCAGGGGCAAAGGATATGCCCGAGGACGCCGAGCGAAAAGGTTTGGGAACGCCGGCGACCCGTGCAGGCATGATTGAAAAGCTAATTGCAACAGGTTTTGTGGAGCGAAAGAAATCCAAGAAGACCACCCATCTTGTTCCTGCACAGACGGGCGTATCTCTGATTACCGTGCTGCCCGAACAGCTCCAGTCCCCGCTTTTGACCGCAGAATGGGAGTACAAGCTGAAGATGGTGGAAAAAGGCGAGATGGATGCGGATGCGTTCATGGCAGAAATCAGCCTGATGGTGAGCGAGCTGGTGAAAAACTACTCCGTCATCAAGGGTGCGGAAGTTCTGTTCCCGTCCGGCCGTGAAGTGATTGGGAAATGTCCCCGCTGCGGAGGCGATGTCACTGAGAGCAAAAAGGGCTTTTTCTGCGAGAAAAATGATTGCCGCTTCGGCCTGTGGCGTGACAATAAGTTCCTGACCGGAAAGAAAATCACGCTGACAAAAAAGATGGCGGCGACGCTGCTGAAAAATGGGAAAATCCCTGTTAAGGGTATCTTTTCTGAGAAAACCGGCAAGTCCTATGACGCCACCCTTGTTCTGTCTGATGATGGTACGAAAACCATTTACCGCTTGGATTTTAGCAAGGAATAAGACCGATGCCGGTCTATGGGGACTGCCATATCCCATAGGCCGGCAGATTTTTGTCTACTCGCCGGCGAAAAAATTGAAAGGAGCACTCTATGGCCGAAAAGCAAACCAATAAAGAGCGGCTGAAGGACATCACCGATAGCATAGAACGAGGGATACAAGACCTCTTTCAGTCGGACAAATATGCCGAATATCTTCGCACTATGAGCCGGTTTCACAAATACAGCGTGAACAACACCATGCTCATCTATATGCAGAAACCGGACGCCACATTGGTCGCCGGATTCAACAAATGGAGAGTTCAATTTGGCCGTAACGTGATGAAGGGAGAAAAGGGAATCAAGATTATTGCTCCCACGCCTTACAAAAAGAAAATCGAGCAGGAAAAGCGTGACCCCGACACGAACCTGCCTATGCTGGATGCGGACGGTAAGGTAATCATTGAGGAAAAGGAAATCAAAATCCCGATGTACAAACCGGTAACGGTGTTTGATGTGTCCCAGACAGACGGAAAGCCCCTGCCGCAGCTTGCTTCTGACCTGTCGGGCAATGTGCAGAACTACGAGGTCTTTATGGAAGCCCTGCGGCGTTCTTCCCCTGTTCCCATTGAGATTATCCCTATCCGTGACGGCACAGACGGGTACTTCGCTCTGGACAATCAGAAAATCTCTATCCGTGAGGGGATGAGCGAGGTACAGACCGTATCCGCAGTCGTACACGAGATTGCGCACTCCAAGCTCCACAACGACAAGAGAATCGAGGAACCGAAAGATGCTCCAAAATACCAAGAGATTGAGATTTTTGATGTACCCGGCCTGTTTTCTAACGGGCGTATTTCCCCTGCTGATATTCCCGAAGGAATGTATTGCTATGATTTGCGGGGTTCTGATGATGACCCAGGTATGCCTGTAACGGTTGAAAACCGTGTCGCAGTCAATCACGCTGGTTCTGTCATTACGGCAAAGCCCCTTGCCTTTGGAGAAGAAGGGCGGCTGGCATTTACCGAGGAAAACGGCTTGAATTTTACTGGCGGCGAGATGTCCGCTTACCGTTTCTTCAATGAACAACGGAAGGACCGCAACACGGAGGAAGTCGAAGCCGAAAGTATTTCTTTTGCCGTCTGTGCTTATTACGGTATCGCTACTGGAGAAAACAGCTTCGGCTATATCGCCTCATGGTCGAAAGATAAGGAGCTGAAAGAGCTTCGTGCAAGCCTTGAGACTATCAACAAGACTTCCTCCGAGCTTATCACGGATATTGACCGCCATTATGCTGAGATTACGAAAGAGCGTGGAGCGGAGCTGGTTGCCGCACCTGATGCGGCAGAGATAGAAACTGAACAGGAGGCAACTGTTGATGCGTCTCCCGAGGTTAATGTGGTGGAAACTTCCGTTGATACCACAGATTCCATCGACACTATTGCTCGTGACGTGCAGTCCGAAGTTCCTGTCCAGGCTCCCGACAACGGCTATATGCCAGACCCGTCTATGTCTATCGAAGCAATGAACGCTTATGGCTATACCGACGGGGATATGTTCCCTCTTTCCAAGGAACGGGCGCTGGAGCTGTTTGAGCGTGACGTTCCCATCTATATGCTTTACGAGGGCAACACCGAAGCGATGGCCTTTGAAGTCGAGGACATCGTGCTGTTCTCCGGCTGCTTTGGAATTACTCGTGAGGATTGGGACTCCATTAAGGACCAAATCCCTCCGATGGATATGGAAATGGTCCGCCGGAAACGTGAACAGGCATTTCTGGAAAGCCAGGGCGACACCTATGCTATCTACCAGTTAAAGCATGATGACGCCACCGCAGATATTCGTTTTATGAACTCCGATTATCTAAAATCCAAAGGTATCGAGCCGCAATATGAAAACTACGAGCTGGTCTATACCGGAGCTTTGGCTGGGGGCGAAAGCCAGATAGAAAAGCTGGAGAATCTGTATCGTGTTTTCAATGTTGAACATCCGCAGGATTTCACAGGGCACAGTCTTTCCGTCAGCGACATCGTGGCGTTAAAGCAGGCCGGCGTGGTATCCTACCACTATGTTGACAGCATTGGCTATAAGGAGCTGACCAACTTCCGCAGCACGGATAATCCTCTGAAAAATGCGGAAATGCAGTTGGAAGATGATTACGGTATGATTGACGGGGTTATCAATAATGGCCCCAAAGAGCCGGCAAAACCGGTTCCCGAAAAGGCAGAACCAAAAGCCAAGAAACCCTCTGTCCTCGCCAAGCTCCGAAAATACCAGGAGGAGGACAGAAAAGCAGCATCTCAGCACAGAAGTGCGGAAAGGGATTTATGATGAATTTTAGCAATGATGAAATGAATCTCATGTGTATCTATGATACAGGAGACCGAATGGGCCTGATAAACGCTCTGTTCGAGATGAGAAAGGAACTGGGTGTGGATGAGTCCGAGCTTCGTGCCCTAACGGATTCTACCATCGAGAAGCTCTCCTCCATGTCTGATTCGGACTATGAGAAACTGGAGCTGTATCCCGATTTTGATGATGAGGAGGATGCGGATGCCGAGTAAATTGGATTTTTACACGCAGATGGCAGACCGTACCGCAAAGCAGGTTACACGGAGTTTCGGAGAGTGGACGGCGTTTCTGGAAACGATGGGACGCCTGTACAAATATCCGTTCCATGAGCAGCTTATGATTTTCGCTCAGAAGCCCGAAGCGACAGCCTGCGCTGACTACGACCTTTGGAACAAGCGGATGGGGCGCTATGTCCGCCGTGGCACCAAGGGGATTGCTTTGATTGATACCAGCGGCGATAATCCAAGGCTGAAATACGTTTTTGATGTTTCCGACACAGGCGGCAGGGAAAATTCCCGCCGCCTGAATCTTTGGGAATACCGGGAGGAACATCAGGACGCTGTTACCACAGCCTTGGAGAAGCAAAGCGGGAAGATTGTAGTAAAAAATCAACGGTGCTGAAAGCCCACAAATACAGCACTTTTGGAAAGATACTATCAATCAGAAAAACGCAGGACGTAGGCATAAGCCGCCCTATCTGCTGCTAAACCTCAAAATTGATAAGAACAAAAAAGAGATAGGACAAGCTGCTTCTACTTATAATTTAATATTGACCCGCATACAGCGGCGTTTCTCACTCCTACACAGGAGAACAGGAACGCCGCTATTTTTTTACCCTCATGTTACGCAATAGGGACAAAAAGAGCCTTGCTATACAAGGCTTTGTGGGTGCGATTTACGCAAAGTAAGGGATTGATACCTAAACCCTCAAAATCGCTGTTCTACTGCGTAACAAATATGAAGCAAAGGAGTGATGAAGCTATGGCAGTTTTCCGCGTGGAAAAGAACAAAGGTTATACGGTTATGAGCAACCACCATTTACGCAACAAGGAACTTTCCTTAAAGGCAAAGGGCTTGTTGTCGCAAATGCTCTCACTTCCCGAAGATTGGGACTATACCCTTGCAGGACTGTCCCTTATCAACCGGGAAAAGATTGACGCTATCCGGGAAGCAGTACGGGAACTGGAAAATGCCGGATACATACAGCGTTCAAGGGAACGTGATGAGAAAGGACGCTTACGCGGTACAACGTATGTTATCTATGAGCAGCCGCCTAAGTTGGATTTACCTACATTGGAAAAACCAACATTGGATAATCCAACATTGGAAAAGCCTATGTTGGAAAAACCTACGTTGGAAAATCCAACGCAATTAAATAAAGATATACAAAAGACTGACTTACCAAAAAAAGAAAAATTAAATACAGATATATCAAGTACCCATTCCATTCCTTTCCATTCCCTAAATCCATCTCCCTTAGAGGACGCGGCACAGCCGCCGGAACGGAAGCGAAAGGAAACGGAACCGAGTGCATTTGATATTTACGAAGAAATCATCAAGGACAATATCGAGTATGACATTCTCATGCAGAACAACCGCCTTGATAAAGACCTCATCAATGAAATTGTGACCCTCATGCTTGAAACTGTCTGCACCAAACGAAAGACAATCCGTATCGCCGGGGACGATTACCCGGCAGAGCTTGTAAAGGCAAGATTTATGAAACTTGACAGCAGCCACATTGAATTTGTCCTTAACTGCATGAGCGAAAACACCACAAAAATCCGAAACATCAAACAATACCTGCGGGCGGTACTTTTCAATGCCCCGTCTACCATGAACAGTTATTACACGTCCCTTGTGGCGCACGACATGGCAAGCGGCGCACTGACACCAAAGAAGCCGCAGTATGGCGACCCAGATTATTATTCCTGCAACGAGGGCGAAAGCCTGTAAACCAACCAAAAGGAGGATTTTATTATGACACAGAAAACAGGAGCTTTGATTTTTGATGAAACGGCAGACCGTTACGACATTCGCTTTGACCTTAACGACTACTACGGAGGATTGCATTGTGGGGATTGCTTTGAAGTGTTTGTACGCGGCAAATGGAAGCCGACCCGCATGGAATACGGGGACAACTGGTATCTTGTGGGTGTGAGGGCTTCGGATTTGAACGGACTGCGGGTGCGTATCTAAAGGCGGCATGAAAAATGTACGCCTTATTTTTATGCCCCGAAGCGGCACACCACCCTAACCAAACCACGAAAGGAGGGATTTCATGCAAGATGAAGTCAACGAAAAAGTTGTATCTTTAGCAATCAAAACATCTAAGCTGACCGCCGAAGTGCTGCAAAAGGCTATGAAAGCCCTGCTTGCCAAAGGCAAAGGGCAGCTAACCAAAGCCCCGCATGGAAAAATCACTATGCGGCAGCTTATGAAGCCGGGAGAAAAGGTTTCCAACATTGAGATTACCGACCAAAATATCAAAGCCTTTGACCCTATCGCAAGGAAAAACGGGCTTGATTACAACGTCAAGAAGATTGAGAACGGCAAGCCGCCGACCTACCTTGTGTCTTTTAAGGGCAAGGATATTGACGTTATGACCGAAGCGTTCCGGGAATTTACCGCAAAGAAATTAGGCAGGGATAAAAAGCCCTCTATCCGCAAGCTGCTTTCTACTCTGAAAGACAAGGCGGCAGCTCTGAACGCACAAAGGGACAAAGTGAAGAAAAAGGACAGGGAGGTATCGCTATGAAGCCGGAGCTTAAAAAGCTGCTTATCCTAAATGCCCCCTATCTGCTCTTTGTCTATATCTTTGACAAAATCGGACAGGCGGTGCGGCTCTCTCCGGGGGCTGACCTTTCCGGCAAGGTGCTTTCCCTTGCAGACGGCTTTTCCGCTGCCTTTGCAAACCCGCTTCCGAGCCTTGCCCCTATGGATTTGCTTATCGGTATTGCGGGGGCTGTCCTTATCCGGCTTATGGTGTACTTCAAAGGCAAGAACGCGAAGAAATACCGAAAAGGTATCGAATACGGTTCTGCCCGTTGGGGCAACGCCGAAGATATAAAGCCCTACACCGACCCGGTATTTCAGAATAACGTGCTGCTGACTCAGACGGAACGGCTTACCATGAACAGCCGCCCGAAGCAGCCGAAGTATGCAAGGAATAAAAATATCCTTGTTATCGGGGGAAGCGGCAGCGGAAAGACGAGATTTTTCGTGAAGCCCAACTTAATGCAAATGCACAGCAGCTACGTTGTAACTGACCCGAAAGGTACGGTTTTAGTCGAGTGCGGGAAGCTCTTACAGCGCGGCGGGTATCGGATAAAGGTGCTGAACACGATAAACTTCAAAAAAAGTATGAAATACAATCCCTTTGCCTATCTCCGCAGCGAAAAAGACATTTTGAAACTGGTAAATACTTTGATTGCCAACACCAAAGGGGACGGGGAAAAAGCCGGGGAGGATTTTTGGGTAAAATCGGAACGGCTCTTTTACTGCGCCCTTATCGGCTACATTTGGTACGAAGCCCCGGAGGAAGAAAAGAACTTCACGACGCTGCTTGAAATGATAAATGCCAGTGAAGCCCGCGAGGACGACCCGGAATTTC
>ENA-OYYZ01000695-OYYZ01000695.1-human-gut-metagenome-genome-assembly--contig:-NODE-695-length-17270-cov-7.456288_pt1 | contig 17270 bp, 9 predicted proteins | sample MGYA00243256_ERZ653463 | MGnify/ENA primary metagenome ERZ653463 (study PRJEB26926, sample SAMN06165173) | human gut metagenome | biome: ENVO:00009003; feature: ENVO:2100002; material: ENVO:00002003... | reverse complement strand
AAAAGTAATATCACATTTTTAGAATGAAAGGGGGAGTTTATCGAATGCTTACCCAGCTGCAGTCTATCGGTAAACGGTCTTTTACGAAGTTAATGCCGTGTTTACACGAAACGCATATCGTGTAAACAAGATATTTGCAAAATGCTGTACATTCTATTAATACACTAACAAACAAGATATTAACTTACTTTTCGGCGTATTTCCGCTGTGGAAGCAAAAGTTGCTTCCACCTTTTTGAGTTGCTTCCACAGCACTTGTAATGCCGATGAATAAAGGGATGCAGGAAGTGGGTGGAAGTGTGGAAGCAGAAATGATAAAACTAAGCAGAGATAATTTTCCCTTAAAAGCAATAAAACTCCAGAATCTGCTGGAGCAAAGCATCCTGCTTTCCCAGACCTTTTTCCAACTCCACACTTTTCAAGTTATAGAGTTGTGCCAGCAAAGCTGACGACTGCTTCTCGCAAAGACGGGAATCATGTACCTGCTCCATCCAGCAGACGGTCTCTCCCCAAACATCTACCGAAAGATGTGACAAGACTTCTGTCGGGGCTCCCCCCTTCTCCACCTTACGGAAGATTTCGACCAAAGCACACAACAAGCTGGACATTATCTGTTTACAACGGGAATGGGAACGGGATTCCCGGTTTCTGAAACGTAGCAGGAAATAGTACCCCAGCCATAAATAAACGGTGGTGACTTCTGCATGGATTTTCTCTATCCTCTTCCAATGCGCAACCAAGGCAGCATCAATTTCTTCCAGAATCGCATCCGTATCATCTTCTATGTAGTATTTCTGCGCAAGACACTCTATCACGCACCCCCATTTCGCCATATCCACACACTCTTGCGTACGCCCCATCCATACATGGGCTTCCTCCAATATCCGGAATGCCTTTTCTCCACATTCCGGAGCATCATAAAACCGATACTGACGAAACAACAGAAGAGACTGACATAATAACTCATCCAAAGAGTACTCCGCACTTTCCATATTTAAAATTCAAGTATCCATTCAGGTAACAAAATCGAGCAAAAGTAATCATTTCCTAAGAAAATCACGCCGTTTCAGCACAAAAACCGGCAGGAAAAAGAAGATACCGATGACGGACATCACCAGTCCGCCAATGGTACCCGCCGCCAATGGAAACCAGAAAGCCTCCTTGTCCTCACCTATCATGAAAGGGATAAATCCCAGAATGGTAGAAACTACCGTGAGGAAAATAGGAACGACCTTCGCATTCCACGCCTTGACGTAGGCACGAAGAGCGGAAAGACGGGGGAAACGACGTCGGATGCTGTTGTACTCGTTCAGGATATAGATGCTGGCATTCACCGTGATGCCGCACAGCAGGACGAACGAGGCAAAACCGCCCTGGTCGAAGTTCAGCCGGAACCAATAGAAAGTAAGAAATACCCCGATATAAGAAACCGGAATCACAAAGATGATGGCAAGCGGCTGCTTCAGGGAGTTGAACAGAACGCTGGTCGTAAAGAAGATGATGGCTATCACCACCAGCAGAAGCAGGTATTGGCGGTTGTCCTTCTCGCCCCATGACCAACTGTTGCTGTCCGACTCGGCTGTATAACCCATCGGCAACAGTTTGTTGAACTCCTCCAGGTCACGTTTCTGTATCTTGTTGCCCATCTCATTGGAGCCGATATATTCGTATTGCAGGCAGAGGCGGTACTGCTGGTTTTCTTTGGCAATCTCCTGCGGCATCTGTCCCTTTTCCACAGTAGTCAGTTCGGAAAGCTTGTAATGCTTGCCGTTTCCTACTCCATAGGGAAAGAACTGCATCGCCCAGATGTCATATTCGGCAGACTGGCGGGAAGAGAGCTTGATTTTCTCCGTTCCCTGCTCGGCCGCTACCGATCCAATCTCCAGATTCTTGCCGAAGATGGGGCGCACCGCAGAGAAAAGCACTTGCGCGTCAATGCCCTCTTGCGCCATGCGCTCCTTGTTCAGGTTGAAGTAGAATTCCTGATAGTCATCCTTCCACCAGGAGAACTCCGAATTGATGAGCACTTCCTTGATACGCCGGTGCGTCAGCAGCTTGGCCTTCAGCTTCTCCGCCCACTCATAGAGTTCGTCGTAGTTGTAGCCGTACATCCTGATGCGGTAGGAGCCGGCACTCTCGCGGACGTCATTACTGAACCCCTGGTCCTGCAATCCGTAGATGCCCCAGCTGCCGCCTCCCAGTTCCAGTGCCTTGCTTATCATATTGGCTTTCAGTGTATAGGGAAAACCGCTGTTCCGGGCTTCCTTCTTGAAATAAATCTGCATACTGGCACGCCGGGGGCTGTAGATGGAAGTATGAAACTGCCTGATTTCCTTGAACCGGCTGAGGTAGGTCTCCATACGTTTCATCAAAGTGTTCATCTGCTCGAGGGTGCTGCCATTGGGAAGGTTGGCGTTGGCATAGAGCACCACCTCCTCATTACGGGTGAAGTAACTGCCTTCGTACACCTTCTGTATGAAAAGCCGCAAGCTGCCGCCCAGCGCCTTGTCCACAATGGGTTTCACCGACTCCTTATAGGTATCCGAACCGAATACCTTATTGTAAGCAGCTTCCCATTTTCCCCCTCCTTCCAGTTTGTCGGGCAACAGAAAAACGGGCAGACCGAACCCCAACAGCAACAGCAGGCATACAGCCCAGCGCCAACGGCACAGAAAACGGATGAGAGCAGAGTAGCAGCAGGAGAAATAAACGGGGAAACGGCTGAAAATCCGTCCCAACCTTGTTTTGAATGTTTGCGTCAGCCCCGGCAAGACAAGACGCCTCTTCTTCCCCGTAATCCGCCTCACCAGTCCTATCTTCTCAATCATCGACGGAACAAAGAACAACGCCACCATCAAGGAAACAGCCAGATTGATGATCACTACCGCTGCAAAGTCCTGCAGGTTGAGCCGTATCTTCTCGTCAAGGAAGAAAATGATAACAAGCGCACCCATCGTAGTGAGGGTTGCCGCCAACACCGACAGGAAGGCCTTGAGATTACGCCGATGCAGAATGTGGTCGGTCATGACAATGGTGCTGTCTATCACCAGATTCAGCGAGACAGTGATACCCGCCAGCGAATAAAGCTGCATCTCAAGTCCGAAGAGGTAGTAGAAGATAAGTGCCACCGCTATATTTACAGCCAGGCTGGTAACTATCAGAAAAAGATATTTCAACTTACGAGTAATGAGCCATACGAATACAAGCAGGATGAGTACCGTCAAGCCGGTACGGAAGTAAATCTTGTCCAGTTCTTCCCGTATGTACTCGGTCGCATCATAGCTGGTATGCACTTCATATCCGACAGGAAGTACCTGCCGAACAGCTTCCATCTCGTCCATCACGGCACGGTTCAGTTGCAACTGGTTGGCAGTTTCTTCCGCAGTAATGGATAGATAGACGGAATTCAGCCCATTGATGCGGTAATAGCTTTGCGGCTCCTCCTCCATACGAACAGCCGACACCAGTTCGTCCAAGCGGAGCAGTTTCCCGTCGGTAGCCGTCACGGTGATGGCAGCAGGATTAAAACCAAGGGAGTTGCTCTCCGGCACCAGTGCCAGGCGTATCCATTCCCGGCTACCGTTACCTGTATCCACATTGTGCGTACCCAGAAATTCCTTCCGGTAATGCCGCTGTACTGCCTCGCTGATGTCCGATAGGGTCACACCCAGCAAGCGCAACTGTTCACTGTCATATTCCAGTCTCCACTCCATGGGCGTGGCACCGCTGAGTTCCACCTTATAGATACCCGGAATATTTGCCAGCCGCGGCTTGATATGCTCCTCGGCATACTGCTGAATCAATATCGGAGTGGAAGGGGCATTCAGTGTGAAGGACATGAAAGGGCGTGAGGCGTTCTCGTCGGGCACTTTCATGTGAATGGTGGGATAGCTGACACCTTCGGGCAATTGGGGCCACGTCTGCCGGATGATGGTGGAAGCTTCGAAGCGGACTGCCTCGACATCGGCATGCTTGTCCAGCTCCACAGTAATGTTGCCGTAGCCGTTGCCCGAGGTGGAGTTCAGCCGCTTCACTCCGCGGATACGCGCCAGCATGGATTCCAGCTTGCTGGTCACTTCCATCTCCACCACCCGCGACGAAGTGCCAGGCATGCTGAAACCCACCGTGAAGCCGGGCAGGCTGCGTGACGGATTCAGCTTGACGGGAAGCAGCGGTATCAACGCCACTCCTACCAAAGCAAGGCAGACAAACGCCACTATGACGGTGAAGGAAGAAACTCGTTTCATCAGTTATTATAATCAAATTTTTCCGACAGCGAAAATCCGCTGGCAAAGTCGTGCAACGTCAGTTTCCGTATCTTGTAATAATTCAGCCAGTAGTCCTGCAAGGCGGAGATGTAATTGCGTTGCGCTTCCTGCTGGCGGTTCAGCGAGAGGGTCAGGCTGTTGATGTCTGCCTTGCCGATAATGAAGCGCTGGCGGGTTTCGTTATACGCCAGGATGGCAAGGTCGAGGGCCTCTTCGGCACTGGCGACGAGGGCTTGCTGGACGTTGAAGTCGCTGACGGTCATGATAACCTCCTCCTCAATGCTGATTTCACTTTGCCTGGCAGAAGTCTTCACCACGTTCAGATTGTTCCTCGCCATGTTGTATTTGCCTTTCCTCACGCCCCAGTCCACCAGTGGAATGGAGACACTGACCGACACCATCTCCTGCTGCATGGGATGCCTGTATGCTTCACCGAATTTCTCTGCCACCTGGTTGAAGCCGACGCTGGCGTTGATGCTGGCGTTGAAGCGCGATTCCTTCTTCGTCTTGTCTACTGTCTGCTCGGCTTCCAGCACTTCCTGACGAAGCCCCAGAAATTCCGGATTGTTGGCTTGAGCGGCCAGCAAAGCCTCATCAACCGGTATGGTCAGCGCCCTCGGACGTCCCGGAAGCGACACCCTGATATCCGTGTTCTTCTCCATATTCAGAAAAGATGCCAACGAAAACATGGCGCGCTTCAAGGCACTGGCGGCATTCTGCAAAGTATTGCGGGCGTTCACCACGTCGAGTTTCAGCGTCAGCAGGTCGGCACGGCTGATGGCGGCTATTTTCAAGCGCTGCATGCCGATGCGGTAGAGGGTATCGGTGGAGACGGCATTGTCCTTGGCCAAGTCATATTCCGCCTGTGCCATGGCAAGCGCAAAGAAATAGGTCGTGGCCTGCTCGGATACTCGCTCTGCATTGTAAATATACTCCTTCTTCACCTTTTCGTACTTCAGCGGCTCAATCCTGCGTTCCCAACGGAAAGGATTGTAACCGACCAGACTCTGCGAGTAGCCCAAACGAACCGGAACACTGGTGAACTGGGTATACTTGTTTCCACCGAAGCTCCGCATATAGCCCAGCTCCGTATCCAGATAGAACGTACCGCCCGTCAAGTCGAAATTCTGTCTGACGGCAAGATTGCCGTATGCATAGAAGGATTGCTGGCTGCGATAGATGTCAAGGTCCTGTTCGGAGTCGTAACGCTTGGTGATATCACGGTTGTACTGTGCCGGAGTCATGTTCAGCGTCAGGCTGGGAAGGCGGTTTGCCTTATAGGTGCGGTATTCCCAATAACCGGCCAGATACATGTTCTTGGTACGGAAGGCTTCCAGCGAACTGTCATTCGCCAGGGCAATGGTCTGCTGCAAATCGAGCGTTATCCGCTGTTGGGCAAAAGCGGAAAGGGCTCCCAGACTGAACAAAAGTATAAGACTTAATTTCTTCATGCTCTTTCTTTTCTATAAATAAACCAATATATCAACGGGATGATGAACAGACTGACCAGTGTTCCTACAGACATAGCCCCAATCATCGCTATGGAAAGCGGCTTCTGCAGCTCCGAGCCCATGTCGAACGAGAACAGCAGCGGAACCATAGCGAAAATGGTGGTGAGCGATGTCATGATGATGGGCCGGAGCCTTCTGCGCCCCGCCTCGTGGATGGCCTCGAGCAACGGCATACCAGCCCTCCGTAATTCATTAATGGCATCCAGCTTTAGGATGGAGTCGTTGATGATGATACCGCACGTCACAATCAGTCCGATGGCAGACATCAGGTTCAGGGTATGCCCGCATATCCACAACAGAAGCAGGGCAAACGCCACATCTATCGGAATTTCCAGCAGCACGATGAGCGGCTGCACGAAGCTTTCGAACTGGGCGGCAAGAATGAAATACATCAGCAGGATAGAGATGAAAAGAATCACCACCAACTCGTCCAGCATCTGGCGGTTGGAGAAGAAACTGCCGGAGAAGGCCGTATCCCAGTCACCCGTGGCATCTGCCTCCCGCTTCACCTTTTCCATCAACTCCGGAGCATCGTCCACTTCATAGAAACGGAACGGTATATATTCACCGTTGCGTCCTGCCGTAATCGTTTTCAAATCCTCGGCCGGACGCACCTTTACCAGCTCCCGAAGCGGAATATACTCCACTTCGCCCTTACTGTCCGGACGGGTCTGTATCAATGTCTGCTGCAGCACCTCATTCACTGTCCGCTCCTCGCCCACAATGCTGATAGGCAGGTATTGCTGGTAGGAATGGAGCATAGCTACGCTGTTCTCCTTGAATGCCGTCCGCAGCGTACGGTAAAGCTCGTCATACGAAACGTCATAGAGCAACAGCTTTTCCTGCAGGATGCTTATGTCAAGCTGGTTCTCGAAAGCGATACCTACGGGCGCTGTCCCCGTAAGCTCCGCAAACTGTTGTTCCAGTCCGCGCAATTCTTCCGCCGCCGGCGCCTTCTCCTTGTTACGGGCATAAAGTTCCGCCACCACATCGGCCTCCCCGGTCACGAAAAGCTTCTCGAACACGGTTTCGGGTGGAGAAAAGGAGACTGTCGCCAACGGATATTCCCGTGTCAGCCACTCGCCCGCCTGTTTCTGCAAGGGAGCAATCCCGTCAGGCGAGGAAGTCTTGAAATACAATTCTGCCTCCGAAGAAGAGAGAGCCTGCTCACGGTTCAGCAGATAGTCCTGCTGGCCTATGGCAGCCGTCTGTTCCACAGTCTTGTCCAACAACTGTCCGAACAGCACATTCACACGATGCCGGTTCTCGTCCACATGTATATTTTCGTTCCATTCCACGTGGACTATCAGTTCATTCTGGTCTATCTGCGGCATACGCTCCTTGGCTATGGAATAAAACAGAAAGACACAAAGAGGAATAGAAACCACACAGAATATGATACTTACCGTCTTATGGGAAAATACCCAGTCGATGCCCACATCATAAAAACGGTCCAGCGTATGTTCCTTCAACGGATTGTTGATGCGGATGCGGGAGAACCACGACCTGCCGCGCAACCCCGTCCGGTAGACCAGCATATAGAGGACCGGCAGCAGCATGATACCCGTGAAGTAGGAAACCAGCAGCCCCACCGTAACAGAGAATGCCTGGTCATAGAAAAGCGCTCCCGCAATGCCGCTCATAAATATCAGCGGCACAAACACGGCAACCGTGGTCAGGGATGAGCTCAGCATCGGCGTCACCACCTCACCCGTACCCGCCACGCAAGCCCGCCTCAACGAATAACCCCGTTCGCGGTACTGCGAAATATTTTCCGTGACAATGATGCTGCTGTCAATCATCATACCCAACGCCAGAATCAATCCGGACAGAGAAATTATATTGAGCGACATCCTGAACAGATAGAAGAACAAGAAACAGATTACAATGGACACCACCATGCTCAGGCCGATGATGAACGGCGACTTGACATCCCCCAAGAAGAGTACCGCCACAATGCAGATGAACAGGAAACCCAACGACAAATTTTGCTGAAGATTGGAGATGGTATAGTCCAGCAACTCCGTCTGGTTACGGCTGATGCTAAAATCAATGTCGGGATATACTTTCTTGAAGTAGTCCATCGTGCTGTTGATGGCAAGCTTCATGTCTTCCATATTCTCGTCCGCCTGCTTGATGACGGCAAGGGTAACGGCACGCTTGCCATTGCTCATGGAGACACCTTTCTCCTTGGCAGGAACAATCTCTACCCGGCAGAAGTCTCCCAAGCGGATGATACGTCCTTCCTTTCGCAGCAGGATGCCCTTCACGTCCTCCTCTGTCCGCAGCAGGGTGGAGAACTTAATGTTGTATTCGTAGTAGCCGTCGCGCACGGTCATGCTGCCCGGCTCCACGTTGTTTTGCGCCAGCACGTTTTCTATGTCTTCAATGGAGAGCCCCAACACAGCAAGCTTACCCGGGTCGGGCACAATCTGTAACTGGCGTTCGACCAAACCCGTGACATCCACCATTGCCACTTCTGCCAACTGCTCGATGCGACGCTTTATGACATTTTCGGCAAACTCGCACAAATCAAGAAACGCGCGTTCGTCCACCTTGCCGTATGCACTGTCGCTTTTTAGGGTCAGATTGAGGTAGAAGACAGGAATGTCCGTCGCACTTGCCTTTATCACCTTCGGGCGTTCGGCATCCTTGGGCAGATAGTTCATGGCGGCGTCAATCTTCTCGTTCACTTCTATGAAGGCAAGGTCGGTATTCGTACCGAAGTCGAAGCCCAGGCGGATGATGCCTGCACCATCGCGCGTCTCGCTGTCCATGTCCTTCAGTTTCGCCACCTGGATGAGCTGCTGCCGCAGAGGTTTCACCACCGTATTCTCTAATTCACGCGCCGAGGTATTCTGCGCCGACACCTGCACTGTAATTTCCGGGATGGCAATATCGGGCAGCAAGGATACCGGCAAGGTGAAGTAAGTCACCAGCCCGACAATGAAGCATGCTGTAAATGCCATCAGTACGGCAATAGGCCGCTGTATCAAAAACTTTATCAATTGAACTATGAATTTTGAATTACCACTTATCACTCATTATCTATCAACCACCTTCACCGATGCTTCATGTGCCAGATTCACATTTCCCGTCACAATGACCGTATCGCCTTCTTTCAGGGCATCGTCGGCCATGCTGTAGCTTTCCGCATTCTCCAGTCCGGTCTGCACATAGTTCCACTGCGCCTTTCCGTCTTTCAGGGTAAACACCACCTGCTTGCCCGAACGCAACACCACGGCACTCTTCGGGATTACAAGCTGTCCGCCCAGAGAGCGGTGCACGTTCACCCTCACGTTCATCCCACTGAACAGCCGTCCCTTGCCATTGACGGCAGCCTTCACCTTAACCATCCCCTTGTCATCCACCAGAGGATTGATTTGGGTGATGCGCCCCTCCTGCCTAAAGCCGGCATCCGAATAAGGGGTAACAATCACCTTGTCGCCACTCTTTATCAACGGCAGTTCGCTTTCCAGCACCGTGAAGTCCACCTCCATACCTTGAGTGCCGATAATGGAGCAGAAGGCTTCCGAGGTACTTGCCTCGTTGAACGGTTTGGAGAACAGGTTCGCCACTACCCCGTCAAAAGGCGCAACCAGCGTGGCGTGTTCCTCTTCATACGCGGCAAGCTCATACTGGGCGAGGCTCTGGTCGTAACCGCTCCTCACGCGGGCCAGCTTCATGATGTCAGCAGGTACTTTGGAGGCATCCCCCACCGGATAGCCTTGTCCTATCAATACATCCTGCAACTCAAGTTCCGCTTTTTCCAAGGCATCCTTGGCCTGCGCGGTCTTGTTCTTCAGGCGGAACTTATCCAGTTCGGCAAGTTTCTGCCCTTTGCGCACCGGGTCACCGTTCTTCACGTAGATGTGTGCCACTACACCGGTGGTCTCAAAACGCAAATCCGCCATGGCACCGGCGGTTACTTTTCCGTTGCTCACCAGTTCATGCTCAAAGGTCGCCCGCTTCAGGACTTTCACGGTCACTTCATTGCTTTCACTTGGCAGGACGGTTGCCACCCCTTCCTCGGACTCTTTTCCCTTTCCGGCATCGGAGCAGGCGGCAAGCAGGGCAACGGCCATGCATAGCAGGTATCGATAGTTCTGTGTCTTCATATTCATACTCAATTATAAATTGATAAAATTAATCGTTTCAAAAAAACGAACCGATATTTGCATGTGGACACTTTTTTCATAGCACTTTAGTAATTAGTTCACTCATTATTAACGCTTTACGTTTTTTATTCATCTTTTTTAATATGGACAAAAATAAGCTGAATCTTTTTTATTTCCTCCCTCATCTGTCGTATTGCCGTAGAATGCACTTTCGGCTCTTTCGTCAATACCATCCACTTCATTTTTTCAAACTTGTCCGGTTGCCTGAAGCTTGGTTCCGCATAAAGCTTCGCAAGCAGATAATAGGGATAAATACGTCCCGGCAAACGATGGGTGGAACGGATAAACCAGTCTTCCGCTGACAAGCAATCACCCATCTGCTGATAGTTCTTGCCTATCACATTCAGTATCATGGGGTCACAACTACGCAGTAAAGCTTCTTTCAAAATACGGTTGGATTTACTGAACTGCTGTTGCTTGTGCAATCCATGCCCATATTCGAACAAGAAAGATGCCCGGTCCCTCAACAGAGGATAAAGGCGCCCGTACTCTTTCTCTGCCGATTGATACGCACCTGCATTATACAGCACCCGCGCATTCATCCACTCCCGGCAAGCCTGCTCCACTTGCAAGTCATTCTTCAGGCGAAAACCGCCAATGATGCCTACTGATACAGCCAGCCCCAACCATTGCCAACGGTCGGCACCGGACAAGCACGCCACAAGCAATCCTCCAAATGTAACGATAAATACCGGAAGTTGTAGCGGATAGGAGGAAAAAGAGAATATCATCAAAGAAAGAATAGCCCCACAGATACCATAACGTCCTTTACGGACTCCCCTATACAAACACAGCACGACCACAACCAATAGACATACCGCCAAAGGAATGCCCAGTTCGACCGCAGCCTGCAGATATTCATTGAATGCATATTCCGGACTTCCCGCCACACGTTCCTCCCACGGTTCATAATCACCTGCTGCAAAATAAGTTTCCTGCGCATTTCCGTAGGCTGCTGCGAAATTATGAATCCCATATCCGGTCAACGGCTTTTCTGCAATGGCACGACAAGTTATCTTCCACATGAAAAGACGGCCACGTGCAGAATCGGGTTTCAAGACAAACAGTAAATAGCCTGCCAATAGCAAGACACAGAATCCACCGACCACTACCATCACCACACGCTGCCTTTGCTGCTGCCATAATAATCTGAACTTATCCGTCCAATCCATATGCCAAGCATATACACACAGACAGGAAACTCCTGCCGCCAACCATGCCGAACGGCTCATTCCTGCCGGAAGCACACAAAGGATAAGCAGCATCACACCACCAGCGACCATAGTTCCAGCCTTATCCATCACCTTTTTCCATCTTCTTCCATCATTCCGGTCAGAGCAGAGAATCTCCCCCCTCTTGGTCAGCCATTGATACAGACAGACCGGAAGTATCATGGCCAAATAGCCGGAATAAGGCCCCGGATTGAAGAAAGAACCTGTCAATACATACAAGGAATGGTTGGACACAGCATAACCATAAAGCTGCCTCAATCCCCAAACAGCCTCAATGCCCCCCAGCATTACCAATACCCACGAAACCGGTATAAAAAGAAAATACCTTTTTTCCATCATCAATCCAGCCATCAACAGACATCCTGCAACTACCAATGCACTTTTATCGAAATAGAGCCATTGCCCTATAACATCAGCTACAGGAAGTCCGGAAGAAACGTTACATGCCAAAGACAATAAAACTATACAAGCAATGTAGACCAAACTTCCAGTCAATAGATTACGTACATTATTCATTCTATCTATCAAATATTCAATAGTATTCTATAATTCACCAAAAGATTTGTTTCCCGTCTTTATATTCAAAAATCCGTTCATCTTTACCGGCTGTGTGATTCTTCAGATAAAATAAAGCACCTTGAAACCCTGAATAGACAATAGAATCTGACACAGCCATTTGCCGCCCGACAGAATTCCATTTTCCTCCACCCCAATAAAACAATTCATACAAATTACCTTTATAAATAAAATTCACCTCATTACGAGGAGTATACACCACCTTCTCCACACGATGGGGACTTCCAAAGTCCATCCCGGTCCATCCTCCATCCGGATGTATATAATCAAATGAAGTATCCGGATTACCGTCAAATGCGTTCAAATATTCATGTGTATTGTCTTCAAAACTTCCCGGAGTACCTATGATTTCCCCATATAGAGGTATGGTATCTTCCGTATTCTCATAAAAAGCCAGTTCCGAGATATTACAGAAACATCCGTCAGCACCCTTATAGCGCATATACCGATACGGTTTATCAGACTTCAACCGGGCCACAGTATATAGCCGATACGGAGCCTCCTTTATCAAAAGTAGAGTATCCTTCCGCCCAAAGTCTGCCCGGTCGCTTCCTTCCACTACTCCCCCAATCATCCGGTCATTGAAAAGAACACTCAAAGTAAGATGGCACTTCCTATACAAGACCAATTCCTGCTTTTCAGCTTCCGGAACAATGAACCGTATCTTTCCGGTTTCACGCTCCAGAAGAAAAGGAGAAGATACTGCAGCGTATTCCTTTCCGTTCCAGGCAGCCAGCGTAAAGACCGCCCCGCCTCCCACATCCTCAAAACGAGCCTCCCGCTTTTTAAAGAAAGTATATCCCACAGGTTGCCATTGTAGTCTGTTGGCAAGGCACAAATACACCATATCCCCCTCACGAAACTGTCCGGAAAGCAAAGAATCCGGAAGAGCTACAGTCCAATTCCTGCTACCGGTATAAAGTGCAGTGACATCCCGAAAGAACGGACGTCGGAATGCCGGGTAAACATCGGGATATTTCCTCAGTTTCCGTACCGCCTCCTTATCAATACTATAGGTTGCCCGGTACATTTTTCCCCTCGAAATGCTATATTCTTCCGCTTTGCTCCATACCTCTTCATAAGGAAGATTTGCAATGTATGTCTTTCCTTCCTTATCCAAAACAAAATTCCAGAAATGAGAGGCATTGTTGTCTCCCAATACCATCACCCTATCTACTCCGCACGGAATGCCCAATGCCCGCAACACATATATCATGGCATCCGTAAACTCTCGGCAACTGCCTGTATGCCATTTCAATACATCCGGTCCCAAATGAGGCCCTGCCGGGAAAAGAGCCGTATTCCTATAAGCCGCCTTCCGCAACGTATCCATCAACAACTGGGCGGCAGTCTTGGGATTATCTGCCTCATCAGTCTTTCTGAATTCATCCAAAATCGGGCTATAGCGCTCATAAATTTCTTTGCGCCAGAGAGAAAGCGGCTCATCCCCTATTCTATAAGGCAATATATATTCGCAGAAAGTATCAAAATCAACATGCTTTCCCCAAGGTTGCTCCCGCCAGACTTTGAATGCCCATTCTATATGATTGACCAAAAAAGCGGAATCCACCGTCATAATGTCCCTCTTATAAGTCAATTGATTTATAGAAAATTCTCCATCTGCTCTTTTCAAGGAATCAATCAACTCTTGCACATGCCTGGAATAAGGAAATGAAACGTATTCACTGAAATACTTCCTGTAATTCTCCAAGGCCTTTCCCTCGTAAGCACCATGAAAAGGCATATTCTCTATCAGAAAACAAGCAGCACGATATTTGTCACCGTCCTCTTCCTTGTAACGGTCCAGTACCTTTTGCAACTCCGCACGGTTATCACCGGCAAGATTCAAAGCTGTGTCCAGCCACTGATTTTCCGAAGAACAAGCCATAAACAGACCTGCTGTAAACCATACCCATACACACCAATGCTTCATATCACTATTCCATTTTTTCTATTCCAATCTGAAAGGCAGTCCAATCAATCCTTACAATCCGATACAAATACCTGCTTACCATCTTCCATATGAAATATCAGTTCTTCTTCTCCACGGGTACTGTCATGCAAATAGAGCAAAGCTCCCGATGGTATCCCGTCATATGGCAGAAAAGGTTTTTCTGCCATTTTCTTCCCCAATGAGTTCCAACAGCCCTCTCCCCAATAGAAGAGTTCATAACAATCCCCTATCCTGACAAAGTTATCATCGTTACGGGGCATATACATAAAATTGTCTATAGTAACAACCTTTCCAAAATCCACCGTTACACTTGCACCGGGTTTTGATGAAATGAAATACGACAACGGCTCATTATCATAGACCTGATGGGCAAAAGTACCCACTGTAGCCGGAGCATCTCCCCAACTGTCTATAGGGACAATCTCTTCCTCTCCTTTATAAAAATGCATTTCGGCAACTTCCGCATATCCCTCTGCCGAAGAACAAAAACGGGCATAGCGACCCCTTACCGGTTTCTCAAGAATAACGTGATTATAATTGATACCGGGCGTATCTTTCACAGTACACAACAACTCCGCATTTTTAAAATCCTTATCACAAGCCGCCTCAAAATGCCCGTCTTTTATCCCTCCCATATAATTCCTGATACGTTCCGAAAGAGGGTATTTCCGATACAATTCAGCAGAATAGCACTTGGAGGTATCTGCAACATAAGGATGTATATCCTTGCCATCAAAATAAAAAGGATTTCCAATAGGGCGATACTGCCCGTTTGCGAATGCCAACAATATATAAACCTGCCTCGAAGCCAAATTCCTGAAAAGCGCTTTTCCACTTTCTACCTTAGTAAAATCTATTCCCCGCCACCCATAAGCACTGAACAACCCCACATAAACATAATTCCCGTCCATCCCTTCTACCGGCAGTTCCAGATTCGAATCAAAATAATTATCCGACACTTTTCTTGCAAACACATCCTTAAAAGCAGCCGGTACGGACTGGTTCCGCATAAAATCACCATCCATGTCCCATTGCCTGCCAAAACACCGGCGGTAAACCACGCTCGGGCGCCGACTGTCAATATAGAAACTTCCCCGTTCCGGCTTCCGGGAAGGGAAAGTAAAAGGAAGGCAGACACCCGTTACATCCCTCACCACATTCCACACATGCCCTTTCCGTGTTTCCGCATTGAAAGTATAGAAATCATAGGCTACCGGGACGCCGATGGCCCGCATCACATAAATCATAAAATCACAAGCATCCTGACACTTGCCGATACGATTATGCAGCAGGTACTCTCCTCCCAAATGCGGATAGTTAAAGACCCACGTAAACCGGTAAGGGTCTTCCTTCTGCAAATACTCCCAAACTACGCTAATCGCCTCCACTACATCGATACCCGTATAAACCTCGTCCAGCAAAAAGGAATAACGGTCATGGTATATCTGCCGCCAGTTGTCCGGAGTCTCATTTCCGATACGATAGGGAAGCAGCCATTCACAGAAATCTGCAAAAGAAAGGGAAGCATTCCACGGACGCTTTTTCCAACCATCAAAAGCCAAATCAATGTTATTTATCAAGAATTCAGCCCTTATATTCAGTACATCCGGTTTTCTCTGCAATCCGGAAGGGGTATAATAATCCCAATCCGGTACGGCAGTATCCTTCAGCATCACCCCATAAGCATCTGCCGAAGCCAGCACTGTTTTCAAAGAATCCAGTTCTTCACCTTCAAGGGCATAGTGATAAGGCATATTTTCTATCAAGAAACAAGCGGCTTTATATTTTTCAGGCTCATCTTTATAATGTTCCAGTACCTTTTCCAGTTCGCCTTTGTTGGTTGCAGCACACTCCAGTGCGTACTCCAATCTGCCGGAAGCATTGCAAGCCTCCAATATCCCGGCAATCAATAATATCCAGAGCAATTTAAACAGAACTTTCATCTTAGTCTATTCTTTTAAAGATACGTTTCCATCTCATTTTTCCAGTATTCGGGCTGACGGACTTCCATACCAGCCATGCCCTTCCCACTATAAATGGTTCCGGCAGTAATCCCCAGTAGCGGGAATCTTTTGAATTCACCATCTTGTCACCCGAAACAAAATAATAGTTCTCACAGAAGCGGTAATTGTGTATCACACTGTCCCCCAGCAGAACCGAATCTCCATGCAATGTCAGTTTCTTTTTCTGTTCCCACTCTATCACGTTCCGATACAGCAACCGTGTTTCCGGATTCATTCCTACCACGCTGCCTTTGGCCGGTATATAAAGAGGCCCAAACTCGCTGATAGTCCACCCATTACAGCCACCATCGGGAAAGCTCTTAAGAACAAGGCCCCGTTCCTCCGTCATGCCCGAAGATATCAATTTACCTAATTCCTCCTGCGCCTGCACATTTCCTGCGATACCATCAAATCCGGACACACGATAATGTGTATTCCTTATCTCCAACGTATCACCCGGCACGGCGATACAGCGCTTCACGTAATACAACATCACGTCCAGCGCAATGCTGTCCCACCTGCCCGGATAAGGAAAATTGAACACTAGTACATCATTCCGCTGAAAATTTCTCCATCCGGACATACGGTGCATCCTCACCTCCTTTTTCTCCACGGCATCAAGCACATTGAATAGGCGTGCTCCACCCGAACATTTATCCACCAGAATACAATCACCCGCCAGCAACGACGGTTCCATCGAGTCCGACGGTATCTTGAAGGAGGTCACCACAAACACCTGCAATACTATCAGTATCACAACAAGCAGGCACAGACAGAATAATACGTTTGTTATTCCATTCAACCATTTTTTCAATTGCAGCCGCTCCTTCATCCCATCAATCAGTTATTTTGCATCCCCACTAATCTTCAAAACCAACGGAGAATTTTCTGTATTGCAATATACCGTTATCGTCTTGTCGAAGTGCTCCGGATGTTCGGCTTTATAAACCACTTCCAAATCTATTTCCTTACCCGGTAATGCCGGTTCCTTTGAATAAGCTACGGTAGTACAACCACAAGAAGTAGCAACATCTTGTATAACCAATGGTTTGTCACCCACATTCTTCAATACAAAAATTGCCTTTTGTTCCTCCTGCCAATCAAAACTATCCAGCGAAACAGACATATTGTTGATATTCACTTTTGTTTTTATCACTTTACTTTCATCTCCTCGTTCTATCTTCTCACCTTTAATAATCTTCTGATAGAGTTCTTTCACTTTAGGATTATGAATAGGGTTACCGATAGCAAGTACTTTATTATCTTTATCTAATAAAAATGTATGAAAGGCTGCATCATTTAGAGGAAAATGATTTAATTCATTCAGTTGATTTTTATCATCAATACAAATAGGATAAGTAAAGTTCTCCGATCTCAATGTTCCCAAAAAATCTCTTCTTTTCTCAGGAGAGAAGAAAAATAGAAACTGAATAGGAGTTGTTTCCATACTATTTATTTCTTCCATAAATTCTTTCCATTTACCCAACTGTAATTTGCAACTGACACAACCAATTGAATCAACATAAGTGCTGTCTCTTATACACATCTC